>OGYF01001997.1_pt1 | contig 16187 bp, 9 predicted proteins | sample 1576451 | NCBI WGS metagenome assembly OGYF01 (sample SAMEA3541505, study PRJEB24748) | human gut metagenome | biome: human gut; feature: human-associated habitat; material: faeces | place: China | collected 2012 | reverse complement strand
TCGAGCGGCCGAGTCAATCCGTAACAAGCCGATGCCATACGCAGATGATTCTGAGCATATTCAAAATCGGCCTCGGTAAAATCGGCCGGCGAAATGTAACGAAAGACAATACCGGTATAGGCCAAAAGAGCCGGTAATCCATGCACATCGGGCGAATGAAATACATTATATCTCTCTTTCGTCTGCAAGGCCAAATTACGATTTATCCCCAGCATACCCGACAGTTCTTCGACCGAATAACCAGCCATTTCCATCGCTATATGCTCGGCCTCACTTTTATATAACGGAACGGTAACAAAAGGAACGGTAGTTCTACTACTCCCTACCATCGTTTTTGCCGGAGACAACAAAATCAACATAACTCAATCAATTAAACCGTTTCTGCAACTCGTCATACGAAACGATGATAAAAACCGATTTGCCATCGGGTGTATAAGCTGGTGTTTTCAAAGATAACAAATCATCGACCATAGACAACATTTCTTCCTGAGAAAGAGACTGTCCCACCGGTACAGCAGCAGTCTCGGCCAAAGTCCAAGCCATACGCTTTTGCAACGAAGCCTTTGCATCATGTTCTTTCTCCGAAGCAGTTACAAGCATTTGCCCAATAAGGTCTCGTACATCTATCCCTTCTATACCGGCCGGTATCGCATTGATAGAATAACTATTCTGCCCCATATCGGCTAAATCGAATCCAAGCGCTATCAATTCTTCCCAGATTCCATGTAAAGTTTCTGATTGAGAGACTGTCAATTGCATGATTTCGGGGAACAAAACACGTTGCGAAGCCATTTCGCGAGAGGATATTCCCACCATAAAACGCTCAAACAAAATTATGCCATGAGCCCGATGTTGATCTATCACCATTAACCCCTCAGCCGAAGAAGTCATAATGTATTTCCCTTTCAACTGCAACACAGTCCTACCGCTTTGATTCAGTTTCGACTCGAACTCAGGAAAAACCGATTGTTCCCCTTCACTAGAAAAATTAGAAACATATCCATCAGAGAAATCCAATTTAGACGGAAAATCGTTGTCTGAATCGGGCTGAACGGTCGAACCTTCTTTTGTATTGTTAAAGCTGCTATAAAGCTGCTGCCAATCATAATTCGGTCTCTTCACAGAAGAACCGCCACCTCCTGCTCGAAAAGGGTTATACGTCGTATCCACATGAACCGTAGGGGGAAGAACATGTGTGCCCGGCTTCGATGTTGGAATTTCCGGTGCATCTTCCATATCGAAATCGATAGAGGGAGCCGTACTGAATTTTCCCAATGCTTCCTTTACAGAGGCAGAAAGAATTTGCCAGATGGGCTGCTCGTTCTCAAATTTTATTTCGGTCTTAGTCGGGTGGATATTCACATCAATCGTCTCGGGATCGACCGTAAGATTGATAAAGTAATTGGGCATTTCACCGACCGGTATCAAATGTTCGTAACAAATCGTCACCGCTTTATGAAAATATGGGTGGCGCATATACCGGCCATTTACAAAAAAATATTGTAATGCTCCTCTTTTGCGAGCAGCTTCGGGACGCCCCACATAACCCGAAATCTTCACCAAAGACGTTTCCGTTCCCAAAGAAAGTAACTGCTGATTAAGACTCTTACCAAAAAGTGCAACAATACGCTGCCTCAAATTGGTAGCCGGCAAATTATACAATTCCGAGTCATTATGGACGAGAATAAAACTAATCTGAGTATTAATCAATGCCATACGCTCAAACTCATTGAGTATATTGCTCAATTCCACCTGATTGGATTTAAGAAATTTACGTCGTGCTGGCACATTAAAAAAGATATTTTTTACCGCAAAATTACTCCCCACAGGAGTAGAAATCGCCTCCTGCCCTTCACATTGGGAAGCCGACATACGTATACAAGTGCCTACCTCATCGTCGACTCTGCGCGTACGAAGCTCTACCTGAGAAATAGCGGCGATAGAAGCCAACGCTTCTCCTCGAAACCCCATCGTACGTAGCGAGAATAAATCGTCGGCCGAACGAATTTTAGAAGTCGAATGACGTTCGAAGGCTAACCGGGCATCGGTCGGAGACATTCCTTTGCCGTCGTCTATCACCTGAATAAGAGTACGTCCTGCATCTTTCAAAATAATCTGAATAGACGTAGCACCCGCATCGACAGCATTCTCCACCAATTCTTTAATTACCGAGGCCGGACGTTGTATCACTTCTCCAGCTGCAATTTGATTAGCCACAGAATCGGGCAATAAATGTATGATATCACTCATAATTCGACCAAATCTTAATGATTGAAGCGATGTTTTTTCTCTTCAACAACTTCTATTTTCACTTCTGGTTTTCGAAATATGTCTTCGGGGCTTACCGGCCTCAAATCACTATACCATTTATAGGCTGGTAAATATAGCTGCTCGGGCTTTATCAAGTCCAACGGAGTCATGCTTCCCTGCGGTTGAGGCCAAATAATTATCTTCTCCATCTGCTGATTTTTCAAGTACATTCTCAAAAATCCGCTTTCGGCTTTATTCAGCCCTGTCAATGTCGAATCCCGTTCCTGAGGATAGAAAATCGTTTGAGCATTGCCGTTTACATCTATTTGACGTAACTGCCCTTGCTCAAACCATGCTTTCAACTCCTTACCGGAAACTTGATCATAAAAAACAGAATCTTTATGCTGTGCAGCAAAAGCAGACCCGGGAATCAAAGCCCAATCGACCGTACTGTCATTCATGTGTATACGAATCGTATCTCCGGTTATCTGATAATTTTCATTCCAAATGATAGGGAGTTTATACATGTGAAGGAGCGAATCTACCGACGTAAACTCCATAGAATCACAAACTCCCTGCGCATCTATCCTAAAAAATCTCACACCATGATAGGCCTGCAAAAGACGGGTGGAATCGGGCAATACCAAGTGAGATTTAAGAGTATCGGCATGCAAATACAACGTATCGCCTCGCGAAAACTCCAACAAGCGTGCCGAATCTGTCGCAAACGAATACTCGGTTCTTTCATTGTAGAAACCATATTGCCCTTCCATAATCACCGAACGAATGGAGTCGTTGAGCACCATATTACCGAACACTTCGCCGAATCCCGATCGCCTATCGTAAAAAATCGTATCTCCCGTAAGGCTCTGTCCTTTCGACGTAACCAAAGAACGATCCAAAAGCATCGATTTATCAGTTTCGGTATTATACCAACCCGCCGACGAATAAATGATATTACTATCCGACACAATAGTCGAAGGGCCCACAATATCGGCAATCTTAGTCTGTGTATTATATTCGAGCGTATCGGAATATAATGTATATTTTTCATTCACCAACTGCACATCGAAATTGAAGACCGACTGTTTGGTATCGGGGGAATATTGACCGTATACAGAAGTCAATTCATTCTGAGAATCAACCAATTTTCCCCCATCGAAATAATAGCCGATATTCGGAATCATCTCATAATTCAAACTATCGGTAAACAAAGTTACATCTCTGTTTTCCATGCGCACATTATTCCGCAGTCGAGCTATCTGCTCATCTCCACGATAATATAACACATCTCCATAAATAAACAGAGTATCGCCCTGCTCCATGCGAACATTACTAAATGCATCGAGTGAGTTGTCTTTCTCATAAAAATATGCACTGTCGCAGTACATATACATACTATCTTTCCGAAAGACGACATTTCCCCTCAATACTCGATAATCGGCACTCTGCTCCTTATCGAAAGTAAGTTCGTCACTATTCACCAAGTACACTTTATCGGGATCGTCCTGTTTAGGAAGTTTCTTTTCGGGAGTGCCCGATGCCGCCCACATACCAAGAGTAAGCAGGCATAAAATACCGACCAGTATTTTATGCCTTCTCTTTTCATCTCTTATTCTTTTTTGATGCCCCATTGGCGTCGATCTTATTTCTTTATCCAACCGTCATACTTAAATTCGCAGTTTCGCCAACCTTCTTTTATGCGGATATATGTCTCGCTCTGCTTCTTAGCCAACCACTCATTCAATATATCGGTCTTCTTCTTTTCCTCTACAATAGCTTTTAAGGTTTGATAATCATCAGACATATTGGCTTTATGTCCATCTATTCTGTTTTTCAGTTTTACGATTGCAACCACCTCTTTATTTTTACGTTCGTCGGTCATGACAAACGGTTTCGAAATTTCGCCCACCTTCAAATCGGCAACCACCTTAGCCACATCTTGGGGCAATTGTCCCATCTCGAACTTAGAATTTCCGGTTTGAGGGTTTACCATAAGTCCCTTGTTATTGCGAGTATCCTTGTCTTGCGAAACATATTGGGTTATTTCATCGAACGATATTTTCTTATCTATCAAATCTACCCTCAACGAATCGAGACGAACCAAAGCATCGGATATATCTTTCTCGGAAACGTGCGGACGAAGTAGTATATGCCGAACATTTATACGGTCGCCTCTCTTCTCTATCAACTGTATAATATGGTAACCATATTCGGTCTCCACAATTTTAGAAACCTTCTTCGGGTCATTCAAGTTAAACGCGACATTGGCAAACTCCGGCACCAAATTGCTTTTGCTCACGAAGCCCATTTCTCCTCCCATCATGGCAGATCCCCGATCTTCGGAATAAAGAACCGCAAGAGTAGAGAAATCTCGCTCGCCTTTATTTACTTGTTCGCTGAAATCACGCAATCGAGCTTTCACATTATCTATTTCCTGCTGCGGAACCTTAGGATTCAAAGTAATAATTTGGACTTCTACCTGCATGGGAATATAAGGAATACTATCGGCCGGCAATTGATTATAAAACCTACGCACCTCGGCCGGTGTGGTTTTTACATCTTTTACCAAATTCCGTTGTACTTCCTGTACGGTTCCCTGATCACGAATTACATTCGCCAACTCTTCACGAATTTCGGTTACCGGTTTTTTAAAGTATTCTTCCATTTTTTCCTTCGACCCGATATTAGCGATCAGATAATTGATACGAGCCTCTACTTGTTGAAAAACAGTAGCATCAGGAACTGTAATCGTATCCAGTTTCGCCTGATGCAGAAAAAGTTTCTGCACGGCAAGCTGTTCGGGTATTACACAATAAGGATCGCCATCGATACGTTGTCCGTCGTATTGCATTTGTCGATATTGCTCTTCAACCTCAGACTTATAAATAGCTTCATCTCCTATTATCCATACAACCTCATCGATAACATTGTCATCGGAAAAAGCCGGCAAAGACACCGCCATAAAGAAAAATAAAAGCCAATCAGTAACTTTACGCATAATTCAATTATTTTATACTCTCTTTTTCAATAGATTTCTCACCTTTATACAACCACTTTATATCACCCGACTTCTCGGCATCCCGATACAGATTTTCTTCCAGCTCCCGATCAAAGTTCAACCGATTGCTATTTGTCAAAATTTCCTGAATTTGAGCCCGAGCAAAATCATAAGGCATTTCTTCTCCCGGCAAACGATATTCTGTAATATTCAGTAAATACCAATATCCGTTTTTATTAAATTCCAACTTATGATGTGTCTTTAAAAAGGATTCAGCATCTCCAAACTCGTATGGAATATTATTGACGATTTCTTCAAACGGTATCCACTTGTCATAAAAGTAGTCATAGATCACCGCATTTTTCAAAGCATATTTCTCGATCTTTTCTACTCCATCGGGATTTGTAGAACAATACCATTTTTTCAACTGTCCAAGATTGGGCGTATTCTCCGGTACTTTAAGAAACAACCCTTTCAAGATGGCTTCATGCAAACGAAACATTTCTGAGTTTCGCTCATAATAATCCAGCATTTCTTGTTCATCAAAAGACTTTGTCATCCGTTCATTAACCAATCTCTTACGATATTCGAATATGACTAAATCTCGTCGGTATTTCTCAACCAATGCATCAATACGTTCTATATCGGGAATATTCTTTTGTGCCATTCGATATAGTAATACATCACAAATCCATCGACGGATATACTTGTCGGCAAAATCGGTACTATCAGCGCGCGAAAGTCCCTCCGGCATGGCATCGGCAAGCTCTTGACGCGATAGTATTTCATCGCCCACTTGTACCAATGAATTTTCATCGCTCTGTAACCCACTTCGGCATGCCGTAAAAAGGCATGCCGAAAATGCTGCGCATAATACTATTATCGAGACTTTATACATCTATATTACCTACATAAATATCCGCTAAATTACGACTAAATAATGGCAACTACGGCCTATTAACTGTTTTTAGGACATCTTCATAGATTTCTACCGGATATTTTTTATTGAGTTTCTTCACCCAAACTTTTTCAAGGTAAGTTTGGTAATCGGCCGTCACTTGTCCTCTCACATCGGTATACGCCTCCGGCATCTTCTTCAATAGTTTACCAGACACAAAAGCTATCGGCAACTTCTCATCGGCTTTTACCGGAGCTCCCTTAAATACCAATTCATCAATTTTTTCATTATCTCCCTCAACAAACAAGCCTCGTTCCACTTTTACTCTTGTTAAAGAGTCGGTATTGAACTCTCGATTCAACACGACGATTACAGAATCGTCATCGAGTTCTTTAATCCGGTTCTTTATGCCATCGGCGGTAGCCGCATCACAGCATTGAATCAAAAATCCTTTATAATGAGGTTTATCCCATTTGTATTTTTTCCTATTTTTCTTGAAAAACTTCTGCAAGCCCTCGGTATCTTTCGATGCTTTTTCCCAAACTTCCCTATTGCTGATTTCAAACAGCAACATGCCGTCTCGATATTCATTCATCAAATTGCGAAAATCGGGATACTTATCTTCCAAATGAGCCTTCTCGAAATCTAATATTTCCATATCGGCCATATAACCAATCATAGTCGAAATATAATCGGGTGCATTGACCGTCACATCTCGGCCTTTGGACAAAAACGAGGCAAAATCGGCCACTGTATATGAATGGTTCTCAAACGAGAATAAAACACTTTGGTCATTATGAATAGCCGCTATATAAGAAGAATCGACTTTACCTAAATCGCCAGCCAATTTCATCAACTTCGCCCTCTGCGATTCTTCCAAAGAAAAACCATAATCATTTTTCAATTTAGCCACCATCGCATTACGAGCCATGCTACCTCTTTCGTCTCGTGCCATCATTCGCGTAATCTCCGAGCGCATTTGTTCAAACGGCTTAATATCCCGCCGGTCCATTAACTTAATGATATGCCAGCCATAGGGGGATAATACAGGCTCTGTAATATCACCTTTATTTTTAAGAGCAAATGCAGCATCCTCGAACTCTTTTACAAATTGTCCACTACTCACCCACGGTAATTCTCCACCTCGTACGGCAGAAGCCTTATCTTCCGATCGCTCCTTTGCCATCGTAGCAAAATCGGCTCCCGACTTCAATTCTTCATAAATGGCTCGTATCTCGGATTCTTTCTGCGCTTTTACTTCATCAGAAGCACCACGAGGCACTAATATCATGATATGGGAAAATAGAAACTCTCCCGGATTGGGACGACGACTATGTACTTTTATAATGTGATATCCGAACTGGGTTTCCACTATATCGGAAACTTCTCCCGCTTGTAATGCGAAAGCAGCCTTTTCAAAAGGATAAACCGTACGTCCGCCTCTAATAAATCCTAAATATCCCTTATTCTGCCTCGATCCGTCTTCACTGAATTTCTCTGCCAACATTCCAAAGTCTTCACCCGCCTTGATTTCAGCCAATACCGATTCGGCTTTTTTCTTTGCCTCGGCTCGGTCCTCAGGAGTCCGAGCATTCAATCCTATGAGAATATGGCTTACCTCCACATCTTCTTTCATTCGGTCATAAGCTTCATATGCCAAACGGTCATCAACAGAAGCATCGATCAAATAGGGTTTAGCCAACTCTTCTCTATACCCCGCCAATTCATTTTTAAATGCCGAAGTCGTATCAATCCCCATAGCTTCGGCCTCGGCGACTTTCAACTTATAGTTCTTAAATAGTGTAACGTATTCATCGAGAGATTTATGATCGATTTGTTGCTGGCTGTTCTTATTATAGATATACTCAAATTCCGATTTGTGAATATCTTTATTATTCACTCTCATAATAACAGGGTCGACATCGGTAGCCCCCCCTCCAAACCAAGAATTTCCGGCAAGCAAAGCCGCTAAGAGCCATTTGTTTTTCATTGTGTTATGCACTACATTTTATTGAGACTTGATAGTCCCGAGTTATCAACAAAAATAATACACTATTTTAACGCTTCAAATATAAGAAAATTATATCGTAATCACTAAAATAGTGTATTCTTCCCAAAAATAAAAATCCACCTTCCTTATCGGAAAAGTTATCCTCTACTATAATTCGGAGCCTCGCTGGTTATCGACACATCATGAGGGTGACTTTCGGCTACACCAGCATTGGTAATACGAGTAAACTTAGCATCATGTAAAGCCTCTATATCCTTAGCTCCACAATATCCCATTCCGGCACGCAAACCGCCGACCATCTGATAAACTACTTCATATAAAGATCCTTTAAAGGGAACACGAGCCGCAATTCCCTCGGGAACCAATTTTTTAGTATCAGTCTCATTAGCTTGGAAATAACGGTCTTTCGAACCTTTCTCCATCGCTTCGAGAGATCCCATACCCCGATATGACTTATACTTACGTCCATTGAATATGATCGTTTCTCCCGGCGATTCTTCAACACCAGCCAGCATACCGCCCAACATAACCGAGTAAGCCCCAGCAGCCAATGCTTTTACAATATCACCCGAATAACGAATTCCACCATCGGCAATCAATGGCACACCTGTTCCTTTCAATGCTTTCGCCACGTCATAAACGGCAGATAATTGAGGAACCCCGACACCGGCAATCACCCGGGTCGTACAAATGGAACCGGGACCTATACCTACTTTCACTCCGTCGGCTCCGGCTTCCACCAAAAATTTAGCGGCTTCACCCGTCGCAATATTTCCCACAACGACATCGATATCTGGATATTTTGCTTTTATATCTTTCAATACACCGATTACGCCCTTAGAATGTCCATGCGCCGTATCTATAACGATAGCATCGACTCCGGCTTCTACCAACGCATCCACACGAGTCATCGAATCGGCTGTAACACCGACCCCCGCAGCCACACGCAGCCGACCTAATTTATCTTTACAAGCAAACGGTTTATCTTTGGCTTTCGTTATATCCTTATAAGTAACCAACCCTACCAAATGGCCGTCTTTATCGACAACCGGGAGCTTCTCTATCTTGTGCCTTTGAAGAATATCCGCAGCCTGTTGCAAATCGGTGGATTGTGAAGTCGTCACCAAATTGTCTTTGGTCATTACCTCGTCTACCAATCTTTCCAAATCGCGTTCAAAACGCAAGTCCCGATTCGTTACAATACCCACCAAAAGATTTTTATCGTCCACTACGGGAATCCCTCCTATATGGTATTCACTCATCATAGACAACGCTTCGCGCACCGTCGACCCACACTTGATTGTCACAGGGTCATAAATCATTCCATTCTCAGCTCGTTTAACAGCATGAACTTGACGGGCCTGAGCCTCGATACTCATATTTTTATGAATGACTCCAATTCCTCCTTCACGAGCGATAGCAATAGCCAATTGCGCCTCGGTTACCGTATCCATGGCTGCCGAAACTAATGGAATATTTAATCGGATATTGCGTGAAAACTGCGTCGACAACTCGACATTACGAGGAAGGACTTCGGAGTAAGCGGGGATTAACAAAACATCGTCAAAAGTTAATCCGTCCATCACCACTTTTTCTGCAACAAATGACATAATGGGGTTCATTAGAATTTTATTGCATGCAAAGATAATTATTTTTCGGCAAGCTATTATCTATACATGAAGATTTTTAAATTATTTATCACCCCAAAAGCTAAAATAAAAAAGCGACAACCGATTATCGGAATGTCGCTTTTTTACTATTATTTCTCGGCTTTTAATTTCCCATCTCTGAAAGGAACTTGATACGTATCAAACGAATTTCTTCTTCGCTATACTCCATACCAAACTCCTCAATGGCATCTTCGAGACTATCGCTTTCACTCTCCTTGAAGTAGTCAAAAATATCGTCGATATGCTCGTCGTCCATAATCTCGTGCAGGAAATAGTCGATATTGATTTTCGTTCCCGAATAAACAATCGCCTCTATCTCGTCGAGCAACTCTCCAAATTCAAGGCCCTTCGACTCGGCCAATTCATCAAGTGCAATTTTCCTGTCGATGGCCTGAATAATGGATACTTTCAATTTCGACTTATTGGCAACCGTACGCACCCTTAAATCTTCGGGACGCTCAATTTCATTTTCTTCCACATGAGCTTTGATGACTTTAACGAATTCTTCTCCGTAACGTTTCGCTTTACCTGCTCCTACCCCCGGAATATTTTGTAACTCCTCAATTGTAATCGGATAGGTTGTCGCCATAGCTTCTAATGAAGGGTCTTGAAAAATCACATACGGAGGAAGTTCCAATCGTTTAGCGATTTTCTTTCGCAAATCTTTCAAAATAGAATATAACTCGGGATCGACTGCACAAGAAGCTCCACCTTTCATGGGCACTTCTTCCTCCACCTCGTCAAAATCGACATCTTTGACAATCTTAAACGAAACCGGATTCTTCAAAAACGCATGCCCAGCCTTCGTTACCTTCAATAGTCCATAATTCTCAATATCTTTACCTATGTAGCCGGCTATCAATGCTTGTCGAATGACGGCGTTCCACGTGCGCTCATCTTCACCCTGTCCGCTTCCAAACACCTCTAAATCTTCATGTTGATACGAAAGTATTTGGCTCGTTTCTTTACCTAACAAGACATCTATCACATATTCGGCTTTAAATTTTTCTTTCAGTGCAATAATAGTTTCAAGAACCGCACAAAGTTGATCTTTTGCTTCCACTTGCTTTTTAGGATTTAGGCAATTATCACAATTTCCACAATTATCTTCCTCATACTCTTCTCCAAAATAATGCAGTAAAATCTTGCGACGACAAAGAGAAGACTCGGCATAAGCAGCAGTTTCTAACAAAAGCTGTTTACCAATCTCTTGCTCGGCAATGGGTTTTCCCTGCATGAATTTTTCGAGTTTCTGTAAATCTTTATTGATATAAAAAGTTATACACTGACCTTCTCCTCCATCTCGACCGGCTCGTCCCGTCTCTTGATAATAGCCTTCCAGACTTTTGGGTATATCGTAATGTATGACATACCTGACATCGGGCTTATCAATCCCCATACCAAAGGCTATCGTGGCAACGATAACATCTATTTTCTCCAACAAGAATGCATCTTGATTCTGAGTCCTAGTCGCAGAGTCCATTCCGGCATGATATGGCAGCGCACGAATTCCGTTTACCTGTAACAATTCTGCCAGTTCTTCTACTTTCTTTCGACTCAAACAATAGATTATACCCGATTTACCCTCCTGCGATTTTATATATTTAATAATGTCTTTATCGATATTCGCTGTTTTCGGGCGAACCTCATAATAAAGATTAGGACGATTAAACGACGACTTAAATACAGTAGCTTCCAACATGCCCAGATTCTTCTGTATATCATGCTGGACTTTCGGAGTCGCAGTCGCGGTAAGAGCTATTACAGGACGTACGCCAATCTCATTAATAATAGGTCGGATACGTCGATATTCAGGACGGAAATCATGTCCCCATTCCGAAATACAATGGGCTTCATCTACCGCATAAAACGACACATTCACCTGTTTAAGAAAATCAATGTTTTCTTCCTTCGTCAAGGATTCAGGAGCAACATATAACAATTTGGTTTTCCCCGATAAAATATCGGTTTTTACTTGGTCTATCGCAGTTTTGTTCAAAGAGGAGTTTATGAAATGAGCGACACCATCTTCGGCACTGAAATTCCGCATAGCATCGACCTGATTCTTCATCAATGCAATCAAAGGCGAAATAACTATCGCAGTACCGTCAAGAATCAACGACGGCAATTGATAACAAAGCGACTTCCCTCCTCCGGTAGGCATCAATACAAATGTATCATTCCCGGCAAGCAAATTTCTGATAATCGCTTCCTGATTTCCCTTAAATGTATCGAATCCGAAATTCCTTTTCAGTTCCTCAGTCAAATTTACTTCTTTTGCCATACGGTTACTCTCTTTCTCGTTATGTATATTCGCCGACCTTTATCGGTCAAACAAATTTATAAACAACTCCTCTTAATTACCAAATTTTTTCTTACTGTTTTTTCTTATACTGCCAATAGTTTTGCTTTTTCTAACTTCTTTTCTGCATAGCTACGTGTTATATGCAATTTCTTTTTTGTCGAAGAAGGCGTTTCATACATAGCATCCATCATAATCGTTTCGACAATAGAGCGCAACCCTCGGGCTCCCAACTTGAACTCTACGGCCTTTTCGACAACATAATCAAGCATATCCTCATCAAACGAAAGTTGCACTCCGTCCATTTCGAAAAGTTTGATATATTGTTTGATAATCGAATTCTTAGGCTCTACCAGAATTCTCCGTAGCGCGGCCTTGTCCAAAGGTTGCAAATAGGTTAAAATGGGCAATCGTCCTATAATTTCAGGAATAAGACCAAACGATTTCAAATCTTGGGGTGCAATATACTGTAACAGATTTTCCCGATCTATACGACCATTGCTACCACCTCCATTATAACCTACAACATGGGTGTTCAACCTCATGGCGATTTTGCGTTCTATCCCGTCGAAAGCCCCACCACAAATATACAAAATATTCTTTGTATTCACCGGTATCATTTTCTGCTCGGGGTGTTTACGCCCGCCTTGCGGCGGAACATTTACGATAGAACCCTCCAATAATTTCAACAAACCTTGCTGTACGCCCTCACCGCTAACATCACGGGTAATCGAAGGATTATCGCTTTTACGAGCAATCTTGTCGATCTCGTCGATAAACACAATACCTCGCTCAGCCGCCTCGACATCATAATCGGCAACTTGCAGCAAACGGGTCAAAATGCTTTCGATATCCTCGCCCACATAACCGGCCTCGGTCAAGACAGTAGCATCGACAATCGTAAACGGAACTTTCAATAAACGAGCAATCGTCTTCGCCAACAAGGTCTTTCCGGTTCCAGTAGGGCCAACCATAATAATATTCGATTTCTCAATCTCAACATCATCATTATCGGCTACCTGCAAAACACGTTTATAATGGTTATAGACCGAGACCGACAAATAACGTTTAGCATCGTCCTGCCCGATAACATACTGATCGAGAAAATTCTTAATCTCTACAGGTTTAGGAAGTTCTTTCAGATTCAGTTTCGTAGCGCCATCGCCTTTTTTGGCATCCAAAGCCTCTTGAGTAATCTCATAGGCCTGGACAGCACAACTATCGCAGATGTAGCCGTTCATCCCCGTTATAAGGAAGCCGACCTCATCTTCCGAGCGTCCGCAGAAACTGCATCTGTTCTTGTTTCGTTTAGAGTCTGCCATATTTATTTCTTTGTATAGACTTGGTCTATCATACCATACTCTTTGGCTTCCTGCGCCGTCATCCAATAGTCGCGGTCGGAGTCGGCCCACACCTTATCAAAAGATGTATGCGAATGGTCGGCTATGATAGTATAAAGTTCTTTCTTCAATTTTTGGATTTCACGTGCCGTGATTTCAATGTCCGAGGCTTGTCCTTGTGCGCCGCCCATCGGCTGGTGAATCATTACGCGCGAGTGCGTCAGTGCAGAACGCTTGCCTTCTGCTCCGGCCACCAACAACACTGCCGCCATACTGGCAGCCATACCGGTGCAGATGGTGGCTACATCGCTGCTAATGAACTGCATGGTGTCGTAAATGCCCAGTCCGGCCGAAACCGACCCGCCGGGCGAGTTGATGTAGATCTGAATGTCCTTCTCGGGATCGACCGATTCGAGGAACAGCAGCTGGGCCTGGATGATATTGGCCGCGTCGTCGTAGATCGGCGCGCCGAGGAAGATGATGCGGTCCATCATCAGGCGCGAGAAAACGTCCATCGTGGCGATGTTCAGCTGACGCTCCTCGATGATCGTAGGCGACACGTAGGCCGCGCTTACCGACTGGAAATCGTGCAGTTTCAGCGAACTGATCCCGCAGTGGTTCCGTGCGTATTTTTCAAATTCTGACATAGTCGTATTTATTTACTCTTCATATTCTGCCTTCTGCCGGTCAGGAGCGCACAAGCCGCCGGAAGCATTCCGGATTCCCCATCGCCCCCGAAACCCGCTTCTTAAAGCGGGCGCGAAAACCGCCGCAAGCGATCCGGCCCCCGTCGCTCCCGAAAGCCGCCTCCCAGGCGGGCGGACGGGAGCGCAGAACCGGATGGGAAGCGTGAAAACCCACAGCCGCCCCTAAAAGCGCGTTCTTAAAGCACAAAGGACTTTGCAAACATCACGCCTGCAAAGTCCAAAGATAGATAAAATTCCGCGAAACTTAAAGTTCCTTCGCCAATTTAGCGAAATCGTCCGCAGATACGGCTTTTTCAGTTACCTTGACCTTCGATTTGACATCCTCGACAACCTTCACCTCATAGAGCTTCTCGTAAATCTTCTGGCCCTGATCCTTGTCGGCGAGAATCTTCTCGGCGTAACCCTCCAGCATGTCGTCCGGCGCCGAGGGCATGCCGTACTGTGCAAACTGCGAGGCGGCCAGCGCCTTGGCTTCGGAGAGCGCCTCCTCCTTCGAAACGGAGATGCCGTCGGTCTTGATGAAGTGCTTCTGGAGGTAGTTCCAGGTGAACATCTTCAGGAACTGGTCGAAATCCTTCTCGATGTCCTCCATCGAGAACTTGCCCTCGTTGATCGTGTAGAGCCAACGCTTGAGGAACGCCGCGGGCATCTTCAGGTCGGCCTTCTTCACGAGATAGTCGCGCACCTGCAACGTGAAGAGGTAGTCGCTCTCGCGGCGCAGTTCGGCCTCGATCTGCGCGTCGATGAACTTGTCCAGCCCGGCTTCGTCCGTGACGCCGCCCTGCGGGAAAGCCATCTTGAAGAACTCCTCGTTCAGCTCCGGCTCGGCGAACTTGCGGATTTTGGTGATCTCCAGTTCGAATTCGGGGTTGACGCCCTCCAGTTCGTTCTCCTTGACCTGCAGGCAGGCGGCGCGCTGAGCGGGATTTTTATAGAGTTCGTTGATATTCACCTTCATCTTGTCGCCGACCTTCTTGCCGATGAAAGGCTTGCGGTCGGCCTCGTCCATCGAGATCAGACCCACGTAAGCGTCCGCAACGTTCATCTCGCCGTTGTCGAGCGTCACCGACAGCGCCTCGTCCGAAGTCACCTTCTCGGCGTCCACCAGGCGGCCGAAGCGGCGCAGGTAGTTCGAACGGTAGTCGTCGTGCATCTTCTTGTCGACCTTGATCTTGTTGTAGGTCAGCTTATCCTTGTCGGAAAGCTCCAGCTTGATCTCGGGAGCCTCGCCGATCTCGAACACGAATTCGAACTCGGTGGCGTTGTCGAAATCGAAGTCGCCCTGCTCCTCCGCGGGAATCACGTCGCCCAGATAGTCGATGCCCTCCTTCTGGAGATATTCGAAAACGGCGTTCGAAGCCTGACGGTAGGACTGCTCGGCCAGGACGCCCTTGCCGTACATCTTCTTGACGATGCCCATGGGGACCATGCCCGGACGGAATCCGGGGATGTTGGCCTTGCGCTTGTACTCGCGCAGGGACTTTTCGACCTCCTGCCCGTAATCCGCCTCGCCGACAGTCACGCGGATCAGCGAGTTATTCTCGCCGCGTTGTTCTCTTACAATGTTCATAATGAATGAATTATATTTGTTATTCTTCGTATTTCCGTTCAGAATCGGGAGGCAAAGATACGAAATTATTCCATTTCCGACAAGACATTACCCGTAATAATACGGTCAAATTATGATATACGGTTTGTTTTTCGTACCTTTGGGGCCGCAACGCCCCCCGCTTGCCGGGGAAGGTTCTACCGAGCCGTGCGCAATTCCGTTTTGATCCCATCCGGCTTTTCCGCAGCCTTTGGAGTCGCAACGCCCCTTTTGCCAGCCGAAAGGTTTTACCGAACCGCACGCAATTCCGTTTTGATCCCATCCGACTTTTTCGTATCTTTGTGAGCTATTTTGTTCCGAAACAATGAAAACGACCCCGATATTCCTGTTTTCCATCCTGCTGCTGGGCGCATGCGGCGGTCCGGCGGCGCGCGCCAAACGCCCCGGCGCAAAGGCGCA
>OGYF01001996.1_pt1 | contig 16189 bp, 12 predicted proteins | sample 1576451 | NCBI WGS metagenome assembly OGYF01 (sample SAMEA3541505, study PRJEB24748) | human gut metagenome | biome: human gut; feature: human-associated habitat; material: faeces | place: China | collected 2012 | reverse complement strand
CCCCCTGCCGCAACAGAGTGCCCTCCGGTGCGCTGGGGAATGCCTCGGCGACCTGGGCCGTCTCGGACACATCGCCAGTAAAGGCGGGCGTGGCGTAGAAGGCGCCCATGCCCTCCCCGGAGGCAACCTGATACCACTGACTCCCGTCGGCGGCCGTGACCACCGTGTGCGGCGTACCTGGTGCCTCATGCTGGGCGGTACTGTATAGGTCTACCTTGGCCTGCCGCCCATCCGGGGCGGTTGCCGTTGTGCTGATGTGACCACCCGTGATCTGGGTACCGGAGTAAGTCATATTACTCGCGGGACCACTTGCCAACTGCGGCATATAGCCAGTAATGCTTCTGTCTGCAATTTGGCCTCCAATCGTACCAGAGACGTTGGGCGGCCGTGTGGCCACAGAGGAAATGGAATTTGGAGTCAGGATAGCTCCGTTGCGGGCCGCCACACTGCCGAAGGTCCGACCGACAAAGCCAACACCGCCTCCCGCACCCATGCGGCTGCCACCGTCCACGACGGCATCACGCACAAAGCTGTTGGGCTTGTAGCGGTTCATAAAGCCGGACAGGATGCCACCAGTGGCAACGCCACCGGCAGCACCTGCTGCCGCTCCAGCGCCGCCCTTCGCACCGCCACCGAATACCGAGGCTGCACTCCCGCTTCCACCCTTTGTAAAGCCGGTCAGTGCTCTGGCGGCCATCAGCATCTCGATGCCCATACTGCTGCCTGTCTGGGCAACAGACAGGCCCAGGGCTGCCAGATAACTGTCGCACTTCTGGGCAATCTTCAGCAGTGCAAGGGCGCAGAAAAGCCAAAGGAAGATGTTGCCCTGGCCGTTGGTCAGCGCGCCGCCATTTGCAACGAACTGACCAACCGATGAATTGAATGCACGGAGGAACCACACATTGAGGACCAGCAGCAAAAGCTGGGAGCCAACCATCCGGCACCAGCTCTGAAAGACCCGGGATGTGGCTTTGGACGCGCCCATAGCGTAGGCAAGCGGCGATGTATAACAAAGAACGCCCACCAGCACATACCGCTCCACGGTCTCCAGGAGCAGCTTAAAATAGTTCCAAGCCAAGGCAATCATGAGGATGATTAAAAGAATTAGGCCCACCACCGTGGCTACGGAAACGAGTGTGGTGAGCCCATTGGTAAGCGCTTGCTCGATTCCCGCGAAGGTAAAGTCGCCGGGGTCTAATGTGGAATCCATCAGCGCCGTATATGGTGCTCGCGCAATATCCAGTGTGAGGCTGAAGATGGGTTTTGCATAGGAAATGAGGATGCCAAAGATAGCGCCCCGGGCCAGTACAGTGAGAGGGTTTTCCGTCTCCGCCAGCGGGCCGCTGAAAGCGCGGAAGATCTGCCAGACCACCACCAGGAACAGCAGCGCCCACGCCGTGTACTGAATGATGGAGTAGGCACTGACTGCAAATGGGAAATATTCCTCCATCGCAGTCATGTCCGTACCCAGAGCTCCAATAAATACTCCGGAGATGGCATCCATGATCTGGGTCATCACACTGGCCACCCAGGTCGCTATGCCCTCAAAGATCCAATCTAACATAGTTTTGTTTCCTCAACATGGATGGGGGCGGCGCGCAGGCCGCCCCCATCATCGGTCGGTGATCTTTAATAGCCTGTCCGGGGCAGGGTCGGAACCGGGCCGCCGCGGTAGACGATTGTCACCCACCGGTCGGTTGCCTGGATCCACTGGTTCTTCCACATACCACCCACATCGCACTTGTTGGCAAAGCGGTATTCATGGGGCAGGCTAGACAAGACATCACAGTAGATATACGGAGTTTCCACCTGCCGGAAGCCGCCAGGGACGCGGCCGAACAGGAAGGTAACCTGGGTCACATACTCGTTGGACGCCAACCCAAGTGCCGCCGGGGAAGCGTCCAGAGTGTAATTCTGCAAAGTATTCAGGTTATCCGCCAACACCCGCTGGGTGTTAGAGAGGTTGGTCTGGAATACGACCTTATAGTTGAGCCGCGCAGAGTAGGTGCCCGTGATGATCTTATCCAGCCGGACTGCGTCGGTCGGCAGCGTGTCTCTCCAGTAGAAACTGTCCAGCGGCACGGTGCTGTTGTTCCCGATATCCTTGAAGGTGTAACGGATCTCCTGTCCAGGCACGACCTCCGTGTAACCACTCTTGCTGATAGAAACATTGGTGTAAACACTTTCGTTCAGGAACTCAATCTGGACGATCTGCCCCTCATGCTCCAGGTAAACCGTCACTTCCTCATCGCTGACAGAGTAATACTGGGGACTGGCCACTTCTTTTACAATGTAGCGTCCCAAGGGAAGCGGTTTGGAGACTGCGAGGCCTCTGCTGTTACTCTCAATGGTGTCCACAAGAGCATTGGCCTTATTGTAGATCTCAAACACGGCGCCTTCCAGCGGAGTACCTGCCGGGAAGCCATTGATCGCATTGTCGTCTGCGGACTTCTTCCAAATCTGAATCTGGGCTGTGATTGGGGTATTTTCCCATGTCACCTCGGTGGTGGCGCCGTCCCGGATGTAGACAGTCTTCAGTTCGTCGTCCACCAAGTACCCTTCATTGTCCAACTCACGGACATAGTAACGCCCGCTGGAGAGATCATCCACATAGACATAGCCGCGGTCATCACTGACATACTCACCAATGGGGTTCTTGTTGCTGTCGTACACCAAGAAATGCACACCATAGATGCCTTCACCAGTGGTCGAATCGATCTTATGGATGAGGAGACCACTGAACGCCTCATTTTCAATGCGGATGGAAGTGGTCTTGCCGTTTTCGATTTCGAAATAGTGCGGCGTATCGTCTAAGCGGTACCCCTCCCCTGCCTCGATCTCCACGGCGTAGTACGAACCGTCCTCCAGGGACAGGAAGGCGCGTCCGTTCTTGTCGGTCGTGATGGTGTCGATCAGTTCGTCATCCAGTTTCCGAATCTCAAATGTGGTATTCGGGATCCGCTTACTGGTCCGGTTGGCGTCAACCTTCAGGATCTCGACACCACCGACGGGGGTATTGTAGAATGTGAGGGTTTGCGTGTCCGCAGCATTGACCTCGACTGTCTGGGTCTGGGTCTGGGTGGCGGGGTCGATGGTGTACCCCTCGATTGTTTTCGTTTCCTTGACCACGATGGTTCCGGTCACTCCGCTGATGCGGATCTCACCGTTGGCGTCGGTGGTATAGATGCCCTTACTGGACAAATGCCCATTATCGGCATCGACGTAGCCACCGTTCGCATAGGTCAGTTCAAACTCCACGCCAGTCAAGGGTTCGTGGGTCACGCTGTCAAGCTTCCGGATGACCAGCGTTCCCTTCGCCTCATTGTAGAAACGCAGGGTCTGCACTTCGCCGGTTTTGATCTTGATGGACTTGGGGGTAGTGTCCAGCACATAGCCTTCCAGCGTCTTGGTTTCCCGAGCGGTCACCGTAGTGCCAGGCTCCAAACCGTCGATGACGATGCGGCCGTTTTCGTCGGTGATGTACTCACCGTTGCTGGGGCCTACTACCTCGCCGCTGGAATCAGTCACCAGGAACGTCACGCCTTTCAGGGGTGTCGTCGTTCCCTCGATGTACTTTTCGATCACCAGCGTGGTGCTGGGTGTGTTATAGAACGTGAGCGTCTGGGTGTCGTTGGGATTGACAACCACAGTTTGGGTCTGGGAACCGGGATCAATGGTATAGCCCGGGATGGTCTGGGTCTCCGTGACTACCAGGGTGCCCACCACTCCATCGATCTGAATCTTGCCGTCCTTGTCAGTCTTGTAGAGGCCGTTGCTGGAGATATATCCGTTTTCATCGGGGACAAATTCACCAGTGCTGGTCGTCACCTTGAAGGTAACACCCTCAAGGGGCTCACCAGTTTGAGAGTCCCGTTTGTCGATGATCAGGGAGCCAGCCTTGGAGTTGGTCACGACCACCGTCTGGGTATCCCCATTGGGACCGATGACCACATTGGTGGAGGGCTGGTCCATGACATATCCCTGGGGAGCCTTGATTTCGGTTAATACATAAGCGCCTGGGGCCAGATTGGAGATGTGGATCTCTCCTGCCGAATCAGTGGTGAAAATCCCAGCTTGGGTTAGGGTACTGTCTCCGATCACACCATCCAAACCAACCTCACAGCCAGCCGCCGTGCTCACCCGAAACTCTGCCCCAGGCAAGGGTTTTCCAGTCGCGCTGTCCCTTTTTTGGATAATGATGGAACCCTTTGGCTGGTTTTTGAAGGTAACCGAAACGGTTCTTCCTGCCTTGATCTGGATGGTCTGGCTCTGGGTATCAATAATATAACCCGGCGGCGCTGTGACCTCGGTCACCACTACGCTCTTGCCGGGTTTCAGTCCCTCAATCCGGATTTCGCCATTCTCATCAGTCCGGTAAATGCCATTGGAGTCACCAATGAGAGTTCCGTCTGCGTACACGATCTTGAACTCTGCATCCGGGAGTGTGATGCTGGGATTGACCGAGCACACTTTCCTTACAAGCAGGATACCGTCCGGCATATTCTCAAACCGGACGGTGATGACAGACTGCTCTCCGCTCTCCGCCAGATACACCGTCTCTGACGACTGAATGATGCTGTATCCGTTTGCGGGATCCACTTCTTCCAGGATATAGGTGCCAGCCTTGAGCCCCGTCCAGATGGCAGTCCCGTTTTTCCCTGTCACTTTCTGGCCGATCACGGTACCACCTGTGCCGGAGGTTCCACCGAGGTATCTCAACTGGAAGGTACAGCCCGGCAGCGCCTCACCAGTGACACTGTCATATTTTTCTACGATAATGGCGTTGAGCGGTACATTTTCAAATTGGACTGTCTTTGTCTCACCGCCGTGGATAACAACCTTTTGAACAGTGGGTTCCTTCATTTGGAATCCAGGAGCAGGCGCAACCTCCTCAATAGTAAATTCGCCGGGGTACAGACGCTGCCCCTGTTCATGCAGGCGAATTTCTCCATTGGCATCGGTCGTGATTTCTCCAAAGTCAAAGGATTCCGGCGCGTCCGCAGCTTCCCCGGTGCTGGTGTAGGTCACGTGGAAGCGCGCACCCTCCACGGGGGCGCCGGCGACACTATCCACCTTATAGATTGTCAGTTCAGGGGCTTTGTAGTCCTTGAACACCACCTTCTTCGAGTCACCAGCGTTGAGTGTGATGGTCTGCTCACGATCTGCATCCTTGTCTGGCAGATAGTACGGAGCCGGGACAGACAGTTCTGTGATTTTATAGGTGCCCGGCTGCACACGCAGGGTGACAGTACCATCCTGGCCAGTAGTCACATCGTGCTGATAGTCGCCGTCGATCGCTTCAATCCGGAACACGGTGCCAGGGATCGGTGTAGTGGAATCAGCGGCGTCAACCTTGGCGATTGTCAGTTCAGGCTGCTTGAGGTTGTCAAAGATGAGCTGCTGATTATCGCCAGGCCCCAGCCAAATGGTCTGGGTCGGCTCCGCAGCCACTACATAGGGGTCCGGTACAGAGATTTCTGTGACCTCATAGCTGTCAACGGGGATCCCCGTTAATGTTGCGGTCCCGTCCGGGCCGGTGGTCACATCCGTGTGGTATCCGTGATGGATACCCTTGATTTCAAATACAGCGCCAGGGACAACTTCCCCAGTCTTGCCATCTCGTTTTAGAATGGTAAGCCCAGGGAGAAGTTGATTTTTGGCGGTTACGGTGACGGTACCCCCGCCATCCACGGTCGCTTGATCCACATGGACAATGACAGGGTCAAGAAGTCGAGAATAGCCTTCCGGTGCGGACACTTCCACAAAGGCGTACATGCCCTCGGTTACATTGGGGACAAGGATAATGCCACTGGCATCAGTCTCCTCCGAGGCGATGATCTGCCCATCCTTGACTACATTGAAAACCGCACCGGCCATGGGTCGTTCGGACTCATCCAGTTTGATGAGTTGGAGTTTGACCTTGGCATCGTTTTCAAAGACCAGGGCGATATCATCATTGCCATTCCAATGGAATTCCTGCCTAACTTTATCAGGGTCGGAGTTGGAAGTGTATCCCTCAGGGGGAGTCACCTCGGTGGCAACATAACTGCCAATCGGCATGGAATCCCAGGGAACATCGGTAAGATAACCGCCAGTTCCGGTAACATAAGTTCCGGTGAAACTGTTGTCTACCCCCTCGATCTTGATGACAGCCCCGGCCAGGCCCCGGGTAGGATCATCGGCATCAACTTTGCGGATGCTGCCTTGACCTGTGATTATAGGGGTATCCGTAAAGGTTACTGTAACCGTGGTGCCGTCATCAGCAGGCAGCACTACATACTGAGGACCAGCATTGTCAATCTCGTAGCCCTCCGGTGGCGAAAGTTCTGTAACGGCGTAGGTCGAGGCAGACAACCCGCTCAGCGTATAGGTACCGTCATTTCCTGTGACGATTTCTTTCGAGTAAGCCCCATTTCCGGAGGTCACCAGAAAACGGGCTCCAGGCAGGCCTTTGTTGGGATTGGTGGAATCCACCTTTCTTACGGTGAGGCTATATTCTTCGTTGACCACAGTTAACTCACCAATTATAATGGCCTGTACATTATTGGCCGGATGCTGGGTGGAGCCGGGACCGGCGTAGGTATATTCGTAGACATCGCATTCGCCCCAAACGCCCTGTGCGCCAAGATCCAGGATATACTGCGCTCGGTCTCGGAGGGAAACTCCATCCAGCAGATCGTCAATGCTGGTATAGTTGGTGTGATATAGACTATTATAAACACACATCAGTTCCTCGGCGGAAGCTACGGCGGGATTTGTCAGCGTTCCTTCCTTATACCTCCAGATCACCGCCTGTACCCAGGCATTCATGACCCAGGTGTACTCACTGCCCCAAATGCCATCCTCTCCTAAAGCGACGGCCTGGTCAGTAAATACACCGGTAGAGTGCGCATAGAAATAGGCCATCATAGTTTTTACAGTGGGATCGTTGATGGGTTTGGGATCGTTCCATGAATGGCCTTCCAGAGACCAACCCATACCTTTTCCGTGCTCCGCGCAAAAGCCCATGATGCTTTTATTGTTGTAATCAAAATGCATCTGGTGTAGCCAACAGGTGCCCAGACTGGGAGACTCATAGTAGACCCCGTTGTGGGTGCAGTCCTCCATAACAATGGAGTCGGGGCTTGCCGCTAAGGCCGTCGCTGGGAACAGCCCAAGCACACAGACCAGCACAAGCAGAACTGTCGCCATGCGGGATCGCAAGTTGTGGAACTGCTTCATATTGCAAATAACCTCCTTAAGTTTTTGCTCAAAAAAGGCCACTCAGCTTCATGTCAGCTGAATGGCCTTTCACCAGTGTGGATTTAATTATTCGTAGGGATTGTGCGTCATCGGGTTCCCGATGAACAGGTAGCACACGGTCTTGTATCGGTCCTCCGCGACGCCGACACCAATGGTATCGCCACCCGGATCGATCATGGTCTGATAGTGACCAGGGGAATTGATCCAGCCGCTTACAGCGTCCTGGGCGATTTCATCTGCTGAAGAACCCATAAGTGCTGCGATATTAGCGCCAAAGCCATGGGGATATCCGTGGGCAAGAACTGCCTCGCAGTCCTCCTGATTGTGGTGGGAGGTGTACAGTGTCTCAGCCCGCTCCTGAGCGGCGTCCATAAGGGCCTGGTTGATGCGCAATTCCTTGAGCCCCTGATCCTTACGGATTTGATTGACCAGATGGATGATCTCCATCCGTATTTCCAGATTATCTGCAGAATCCGTCCCACCTACAGGCTCCGGCTTGTTACCCGTGTCATCGTACACCGTAATGGTGAGCCCCTCCTGCCTACCATCTGTGGTAATGGCCTCAATCTGCGCTGTCCCAGGTGCCTTCGCCACAGCTACCCAGTTCCCAGCCACCTGCTCTACTGTGAGGACACTCGGATTGCTGGAAACCAGGGCAAGTACCATACTCTTTGGATAGGCCAACAGTCCACTTCGTGTCCCCGTCTCCAGGGCGTTCCCTTTGTAACTGCTGACTGAAATAGTGATTTTATCTGCTTTCGCCGATTCTCCCATGCTGCTCTCGCTCAATGCACGATATAGCATGACCGCCAGATCGCCGCGGGTGATTTCAACCTTGGCTGTGGCCTCCACTGTAGTCAGCCCTTGATCAAGGGCGGTCTGACAAGCGGTGGAATAGTCCCACTCAATACCTGGCAAGTCCATATACCGAAGAACAACCGTACATGCCGCTGCAGGTGTCACACCATTTTCAGCACCAAAAGACCCGGTATCGTAACCCACCATTAAACTGTTGAAATAGCAATAGCCTACATAGAGCCGCGCCCAGTCGGGAACATCCGGAAATTTGCACTGGCTGATATAAAATTCCTGCTCTGCCTGCACATGATCCGGGTTCCCGTGCAGGCGGGTCAGGACTGTGGCCAACTGTGCTCGGGTCAGTCCCGAGTCCAGATTCATCTCACCGTTGTCGCCACCGACCATGACGCCTTGTTCACGTAGATAAGTTGCAGCTGTCTCTACTTCTGGCGTCGGCTCCACTGCCAGAGCTGTGCAGGCCAACAACAGCATCAGCGCCCCGCTGAGCAACGCATTTGTGATTGTTTTCATGGTATCACGCTCCCTTCCTGTTCCTGTATAGCGTGGTCGCCACGCTCGCCGTCAGGCGGCGGGTGGACTCGTCGTATGAGCATCTTTCGAACTCATAGAGGCCCAGCCGCTCTACCTCATTTGCCACTTCGGCAGGAAGGTCAACGGTAATATCCATGCGGATCCTGACGCTGTCATCCTTTGCCCCGTGGCTGATTTTCTGTACCATAACTGACCCTTCCTTTCCTTTGGATTTCCCCCGAAAACTGGGGGAGTAATTTGAGCATAGTACAGTTCTCAGCCGCTGTCAAAGGATTATTTGTAATGCGTACGGCGCAAAAACTACTTTGGAACAATCACCTCCCATATTCCTTGTTTTCCTACGGATTTAGCCATTTATTTGCACCGCCTGGACACAAACTCTTTTTTCCGGATGATTGGCCAAGCAGGTGGTCAGCGTGATGCGGTTGTCGCTTGTCGCCTGCAAATTGCTCCAGTCGTTGCTGGCGATGATCTCCACTGAAACGACGGCATAGGTGCGAGTTCCATAGATGGTGGTATAGGTGATCAAGTCGCCTTCCTCCATGTCCTTGATGTCCCCGATCACATACCTTGAGCCTCTGTTGTGTCCACACATCGCAACATTTCCATTCCACGCCGATGTGGAACTGTAATGGCCCAGTCCTTTGGACATGCTTGCATTTGTTTCGCCCTCCCAGACCTTGAGGGAGATGCCAAGAGATGGAATCTTCAAGGTCCCGATGCTGCCGTCGGACCGCTCCATGCCATCGGCGCTGGTATAGGCCGGCTGTTGATAGACGATAGACGGAGTCGAATCCTGAATTTCAGGAGCGGCCACATAGGCGCCGTCCCCGGTAGTAATACCGTAGCCGGATCCGCCCGTCACCGAATAGACGCTCTGCTGCAGCCCGGGCAGCAGGGCTTTTTCCATGAGGCCCGTTTGGGTGGTGCTGAAACTACCGTACTCCAGTTCAGGTATCTGGTAGTCCACCACATTGGGTCCGCCATAATTATATTCGGAGCCGTAGACATCCTCGTAGGAGGTGGAGCTGTAATAATCCGAAGGACTTTCCGTAGTAAAGGAGTAGTCGGCCGCATGGGCACTGACCGAGAGCGAGGAGACTGCCGCTACAATCAGCGCAAGGGATAAGAGTTTCCGGGCGTGTTTCATCTGGCATCCTCCGTTTCTTCATAATCATCCTCTGTTTCTTCTGCAACTTCCGCCGTTTCCGTTCTGGCCTGCAGTGCCTTGACCTGCCTGCGGGAACGCATCAGTAGGGTACCCAGAACGGCGGCGGCAATCAGGCCGGCCCCGCCGAGGACGAAGGGCAGCGCATGAAGAACCGCGTCCGGCACACTGCCAAGCAGATCTCCGTTATGGCTGTCAGCCCCATCGCCAGTGTACTCTGTCCCAAGGTAGGTAAGCGTATAGGTGACGCTCTCCACGCCGGCGCGGGTAATGTCTCCCACATACTCGGCCGTGGTGATGTAGCCGTCGGCGGCGCTATAGTACGCCTTGCCGGAATAGGTGGCTACAGCCTGCCAGGAGGAGGGGGAGAGCACTTCGCCCACGAGATCGGTTCCGGTGACCTGCCAATCCACGCCGGCCAGATTCAGCGTGACGCCGTCCTTGACTGTCGTGGCCGGGACATAGGACATATCGTTGCGGTCCAACTGGCTGATGGTCTTGGTCTCGGACACCGTATAACTTCGGGTGGAATAGCCGGTGGCCTCGGTGTGCAGGCTGGTGTGATCCAAAGACAGGGTGCCGGAATAGAGGCCGTCATCGTACTCGATGACCGGGGCCAACTGCTCCAAAATAACATCCAGGTCATCCTTGGAAGTCTCAACCGTCACCGTCTCTGTATGGCTTTTCACATCCTCCACATGGTTGTCTTCCTTGACAATATCCGCAAAGGTGTAGAGGTAGCCATCCAGGACAAAAGGTTCCTCAATCAATTCCTGAGGATCGGTGCCGGGGTCTAGGGTGTAGGTCTTGATAACCTGTTGGCTGCCGTTGAGGTTCTGCACCACGGTATCCGTGGGCACTTCCATGGCAAAGGCGCTGGTGGAAAGAGAGAGAGCCAGCGCCAGCGCAATGAGCGGAACATATTTCTTCATACACGCATCCTCCTTGAAAAGACGGCGCACGCAGCAATGAGCGCCGCCACGGCCGCAGTGGCCAGTCCGATGATTTTCATGATCTTCACAGAAATTCCTCCCATTTCATATTTACCGCAAACTCCGGGGCATCCCGGATGTCTGCAAGCATCTTAAGCGACTGCTCCAGCGCCTTCATGGTGTCCCGGGGCTGGCGCTTGATGAAAGGCGCAAGCAGAATAATGTCCCCGTCCCGGATCGTGAAAATGATCCTGGCGAGGACCTTGTTCTTCTCCCGCAGTTCATACAGCTGGTTATACTTTTCGAGGACAAAGTGCTTGAAGTGCGGCTCCTTCAGATCGCACAGATGGATCTGGGAGAGCCGCACGATCTGCTGGAGCAGTTTGCGCCGGAGTTTTTCATCCAGCGTAGGCAGAAACTCCAGAAGCGGCCCCGGCTGTCCCGGCGGCACATAGATTTTGATGGTACGCATCATAGCATCACCCCGCTTCCCTCGGTAAATTCTGAAAGACGCCTGAGAAAGCCGGCGGCAAATTGGGCGGCTACCTCCAGATTTCCCGCTATCCACCATATGGGCGCAGGCAATGAGCGGTATATGGCGTCATATGCCGAGCAGATGGATAAAAAGGGCAGTCGGGCGTCCTCTGCGTCAGTGAGGTCAATCAGTTCCCGGCAGACGCTGTTCACACTATTGATGTCGCTGTAGTAGTCGTACAGGTCATCATAGAATTCCCCGGCATAAAGGCGGGAGACGACTGCCATGGCATCCCGATCCGGCTTTCCTTCCGCTGTCAGAAGGCCCATGCGGCGCAGACGCCCCGGCACAGAATCGTCAAATGGGTCATATGGGTGGAAAACAGAATGTTTTTCATGCGCCAAGAAAATTCTCCTTTCATTTAGGCAATAAAAAAGCCCGGCTCCGCAGAAATTCTGCGGAGCCAAGCCGATTGAAAGAAACTCCTGTTATTCATCTTTTTCCGGTTCCACCGGGTCAGAAATGAATGAGGCGGTGGCCTCGATCATCTCAGTGACAACAGCGTTGAGCTGGGCGGCATTTTTCTCGGTGATGACCGGCTTGCCAGTGCGCTCCTCCAGCGCCTTGCGGGCAACACCCGCCACCTCGCCGCCCTGCCTGGCCACATCCATGCTGGCAGAAAATCCCTCCGGCTCTGTTTCTCTGGAAATATCCCGGGTGGAAGCCTCCGCCAGCATGGTCAGCACCAATTCGGTATCGCTCATATTGTCCCGGAGATTCTGCTTTTTCAACCCCTTCAAATCTTTGTACTGCCGGGTTGTCATGCCAGACCAGGTTCGGGTGATCTCATCTGTCAGAATAGCGAACTCCTTGCCTCGTTCCACCCCACGCTTTTGCCATTCTTCGGTCAACTCGTTGCGGATCCGGATAGACAGAAGCCTCTGATGGACCCAGTCCGGGTCGTAGCCCTTCTTCAGATAGGTCTCCAGAGCCCGGTCAATGGCCTGTTCCGGGTCGATGGTCTCCTCAATCCGCTCCCGGCCAACCTGGGCGAGCCAGCGTTTCATCGGTTCAGCCCTTGGAGAGGGAATAGACTGGATGATGCGCAGAAGTTGTTCCGTAGTAGCAACATCCGTAGCATAGCGTTTGCCATCCTTGGGAGATCTCAATTTCAGTTGCTGACAATTTGTCAGCAACTGATCTGCGCCTTCTGCCTTCAGGCGTTCCTTCAGTTTGGCCCAGTAGTTGCTGGCACCGCGCTGAGTCGCCTGCCCAGTCAAGACCCCCACTACATCTACCACAGAGAAGTACCACTCCTCCTGATCTGGGTCCCATGCGGTGCGGATGGGCTGGTCTTCAAAAAGCTGTATCTTGTCCTGCTCGCTCATAGCATTCCTGTCCTTTCTGATTCCTTGTCTGTATTATATCTCACCCGACCCGCTCCCGCAAGAACTCCAGGAATAGGGCCTCGATCTCCTGATCGCCGCCCAGCTTGTCCAGATAGGGGGCAAACTTCTTGCGGTCAAAGGAGATCTTCTTGGGCGGGGCGTTGAGGCGCTTTTCCGCCTCAGCGCGGGCCTCGCGCCATGCGGCAAAGACAATTTGCCTGTCCGCCATGGGCGGCGGGCATTTCCGGGCGATATACTGTACGGTGGCCTTGTTGAGTTGATACCCCTCGATCCCGCACATCTCCACAAAGGCGCACTGGGATTCCGGGTCATAGTCGGCGATTAGGTCGGCGCAGGCAAGGTTGAGCTTTTTAGGGTTGTCCTCCAGAATGGACTGCAGTTCCGGGATAAGTTGAGTTAATTTGATGGCCTTTCGGATCTCATACTCGGTCACGCCAAAAAATTCAGCGACGATAGCCCGGGCAGAATACTTCTGGCGATTCTCGCCAGAAGTTCCATCGGCCAGATCGGAGCGGCATCCTTGCCGGTTTTTCGCCTCCAGCAACGTCTGGTATGCCTTGCCCCTCTCGATAATAGACAGATCCTGCCTCTGTAGCAGGTTTGTAAGAGTGGCGATGGAAATGGCTCTGGCATTATCCGCCACCACGATCTCCGCTGCAATTTTGGTCCAGCCCGCAAGCCTCGCCGCGGCAGTGCGGTTGTGGCCGGCCAAGATCTCATAGCGGTCAGAGTGAGGGATGCGCCGGACGATGATTCGGACCAAAAGCCCTTCTTCCTGCAACTGCTGGGCAAATGCCTCCAATTTTGCCGGAGAGTAAGGCTTAAACCCAATGTCCGCTGTAAAGAAATTGTCCAGCTTGTCCAGCGGAAGGTCGCAGATTTCAGAGGGAGCCGAGGGCGGCGCACGCTGAAAGATCTGTTGATAGGCTTCATCGCTGGCTTGAAGTTCCGAGGCCTGCTGTGCGGCCGCCATCCTGCGCTTGAGGATGGCGTTCATGTCAGCCTTAGCCAAGGCGCAGCACCTCCCGGGCAAGGCTGCGGTAGGACTCGGCGGCGGCATTCTTCGGCGCGTACTCGAAAATACTCTGGCCTGCCGCCGGGCATTCCGCCACCTTGATGGAGTATTCAATGGGCCGCTCAAATACATGGTAAGAGCCGCCATAGAGGTCCACCACACTCTCACGGACACTGCGGCACAGTTGGGGGCGGGCCTGGTACATCGTCAGAAGGATGCCCGCTACCTCCAGCCTTGGGTTAAACTTCTCCTTGACGGAGCGCACCAGATCCAGCACATCCGGGACGCCCTCGCTGGCAAGGAAATGGGACTGGACCGGGATGATGCAGTAGTCCGACGCCGCAAGAGCGTTGACGGTCAGCAGTTCATGCTTCAAGCCGCAGTCAATAATGATGTAGTCGTAGGCGTCCCGCAGAAATGGCATGATGCTGTCCATGACCTTTTCGCAAACTCGGCCGGCGTCACCCAGGGCATTATACTGCGAGATCTGCATCACCTGGAGCCGAGCCGCCGCGTCGGCCAGCCGACGGTTGGCAGGGATTAGGTAGAGTCCGTTGCCCGTGTGAAAGATCCCGCGTTCAAGGTGAATTTCCAGGTCTTCAGGGTAGTCAATGGCTGCCAGCAGAAGGTTTGCCAGTGTTCGTTTTTGTTCAGCAGGGGTATATCCCAGTGCGGCCGTGAGGTTGCCCTGGGGATCGTTGTCAATAAGGAGAACTTTCTTCCCAGCGACGGACAGGGCTGCGCCGAGGTTTAATGCTGTGGCCGTCTTGCCCACACCGCCTTTTTGATTTGTGATAGAAATAGTTTTATTTTCACACATAGCCTACCATCCTTAAAAGTTCCATATGTTTTGCAGATTTCGGATTGAAACCATGAAAATCCGGGCCAATTACAAATTCAACTAAACACTTTTTGGGGAAATATAATGTATGGGATACTGTAAGGCTCTTTAATCCAAATTCTTTTCGCCAAGAGCGGACGATATTTTTAGGGTAGCCAAGCAGAGCAGACACTTCCTCAAGTTGAAGAACATCTGGCATATCCGCCCATTCCTGCGCGATGAGCCGTCGAAACTGAGTAGCGCGATTACGGGAGTATGCCTTTATTTGCTTTTTGCTATAACTCTTTTGATACTTATACAATGTCGGATCAAGTTCACGCGCTTTGAGGTACGCAAGCATATCACTTCGAGCAATCAAATATCGTTTGGTCTTTTTTTTCGTGTTAATTGTCGGGATTAGCCTGTTTTTGATTAAGTAAAGCGCTGTTGCCTTGCTGATGTGGCATTCCTTGCAGAATTGTTCCTTGCTCAGGTATTCTTCATCCGCTGATGTTAGTTGATAGTCCATTACACCCTCACTTTCAAACGTCTATTTATGTAGTCCTCGCTCAACACATAGTCAATGATGGACTTCTTAAAGATCCAGTAGTGAGGTTTTACAAATATATGCTGTACCCTATCTTCATGGATAAGCAGGCGCGCAAATGAATCACTAATCCCACCCATCATTTGGCGGAAAGTCAGTAAGTCAACTACATCAGGGTATTCTCTGAACTTGTTTTCATAATATTTTCTGATATTTGACATACACAAACTCCTATACTATATTATTTGATTATTTGCCATTGGTAGGAATCCTTGTGCAGTTCAAATATTGTCGTCAGTTGTGAGTCCTCTCCCGAATTACAAAATACGTTTCTGTTTCGTCCATTTCTGGGAACGCACCTGACTCGGTGAGTTCTCTCTTATGTTCTCTCCTATACCCTCCCCACGCTATTTTTTGATAACAGCAAAAGATTTCAACAAATCCATTAAAAGCCTTGTAAACTCTTGCGTTTTCAGCACTTTGGGCTCTGGATGACTGCGGAGAGATGTGGAAAGAATTCTGCTAAATCACACTCAAAATCCGTTGGTGGCGACATCGTGTCGGTTCGAGTCCGACTACCGGCACCAAAAATCCGAACCTATCTCCAATCGGTGATAGGTTCGGATTATTTGCTTTCTTTTACCGCTACGTAAGCATCTACTTCCGCAACGAAGTAAGTGCAAGCCAACCTCCAAGTCGAGATGCTCCGGCCAAGTCAGAGGCTAGAGCGATCCCTGAAAGGTCTGCTGGCTACATTTCTTTCCCGGGCTATCCTTTAAGAGGTTTCATCGTTCTCTAGAGATCCGTAAATGAGTCAACAATTTCTTTCATCCCATCTTACTCTGTTAGTTGCTCTGCCTCAACTGGTTTCGTATGTATTCCGCTATCTGATTTTTATTCCGCCCTGCCATGTCTACGCAATAGCCTCTAGCCCCAAAGTGGCGGTTAGCATATTAGCAATAGGGATACTTTATTGTTTTGCGGCGGCTGTCTCATTACTGCTATCTCTATTAAAAATAGGAGGGCTCTTCTATGAAAAAATACTATGCCACACACCTAGTCAAAAGTGAAGATCTCAATCACCACGGCACGCTGTTTGCCGCGCGGACGGCCTCTTGGTTCGTCGAGTCGGCCTTTATCGCCGCCGCCTGCGAGCATGGCGACCCCAGCGAAATCGTCTGCCGCAATATCCACGGTATGTCTTTCCGCACACCGGTACGCAACGGCTCCG
>OGYF01001987.1_pt1 | contig 16216 bp, 21 predicted proteins | sample 1576451 | NCBI WGS metagenome assembly OGYF01 (sample SAMEA3541505, study PRJEB24748) | human gut metagenome | biome: human gut; feature: human-associated habitat; material: faeces | place: China | collected 2012 | reverse complement strand
CCCCCGCCGGCGGGATGCCGGCCATGACGTACAAGCAGATCTGGGGGGCGTACTACCAGGACCGGACCATCGGCATCCAGCGGTGGTACACCGCCCAGCAGCATGGGGACCGGCCGGACTTCCTGGTGCGGGTGCCCCGGACCTGGGAGCTGAGCACCGCCACCGACCGGGTGCTGCTGGAACCATTCGGCTGGCAGGATAACGGCGGTGCCTACCGGATCGTGCAGATCCAGCAGGTGATGGACGAAGCAGATCTCCCGGTCACGGATCTGACACTGGAAAGGGATGACGGCATCGATGCTGGAACGATTACGGGCCGCTCTGGCGGCGCTGACTGACCGGGTCTACCACTATGTGGCGGCCCCTAATTCCACGACGCCGTATATCGTCTGGGCGGAGGACGGGGACAACGACCTGCTGGCTGGGAACGTCCATGCGGAGCGGTGCTACACCGGGACCGTGGACCTGTACACCCGGACGGACAGCGATCCGCTGTTCTCAGCCATCCCGGCGGCCCTGGAGGGCCTGGGCGCCTCTTATTACCTCAACAGCGTGCAGTACGAGGAAGAGACGGGACTGGTCCACTATGAGTGGGTGTGGGAGGTGGTCTGATGGCCTATATCCGATTGAAAGGCCTGGAAGAGTACGAGCGGAAGCTGAGCCAGCTGGAGCGGGCGTACCGGGAGCAGATCGCCGGGAAGGCGATCTACGCCGGGAGTGCCATTGTCGCTGACGCCATCAAGCGAGGGATCGAGGGCTTGCCAATCGTTGACGGCTACGGAACCCCGGACGAAAAACTGCCGGGCGGGGTGACCGCCATCCAAAAGGGCGGCCTGTTGGACGGCCTTGGCATTGCCCCCATGCAGGATGATCGAGGCTATCTCAACGTCAAGATCGGTTTTGACGGCTACAACCGGACGAAAACCGAGAAATATCCCAATGGCCAGCCCAACCAGCTGGTGGCCCGGGGCGTGGAGTCCGGGACCAGCTGGAAACAGAAGAAGCCCTTTATCCGGCCAGCGATCAATGCCAGCCGGAAAGAGGCGGAGAAGAAGATGGCGGAAGTCATCGACGAGGAAATCCAGAAACTTATGGAATGAAAGGAGTTTGAGCCATGGCAACGATCGGCCTGAGCAAACCCTATTACGCAGTCTACAACTATAACGGCAGCGGCCAGCCCACCTATTCCAATGGCGGCGTGCTGGGTAAGGCCACAGAGATGTCCCTGTCTCTGGATGCCGGGGACGCCAATATCCTGTATGCGGATAACGGACCCGCCGAGAGCGACAACCAATTCACCGGCGGCAGCTATTCCATCACCACGGACGACCTGCTGCCGGAGCCCATGCTGGGCGTCTTGGGCCTGGTGGCGGAACTGATGGACATCGAGGGCGTGAGCACGCCCAATGCCCAGTGGATGATCTTTGATGACCGGCAGGCGATCCCCTACGTGGGTTTCGGCGGCGTCATCAAGAAGCGCCAGAGCGGCGCCACCAAATGGGTGGCCTTCGTCCTGACCAAGATCCAGTTCCAGAATCCCGGTGTGGACGCGGTCACCCAGGGCGAGACCATCGAATGGCAGACCCCCACCCTGGAGGGGACGGTCATGCGGGACGATGGTCCCAATCACCGGTGGTTTATGATGTCCACACCTCTGGACACGGAGGCGGATGCGGAGGCTGCCGTGAAGAGTATCCTGGGGATCAGCGACACGCCGACTCTGGAGACTCTGACGGTGGTCAGCACCGCCGGGAGTTCCTCCGGAAAGACGACCATCAAGGTCTCTCCCGTGCTTGCCTATGGCAACCACTATGTGTACCAGGTCAACACCAGTGTGGATCTGCCCACGGCGGGTGAGGATGTCTCTTCCGACTGGACGGCATGGGACGGCGTGAGCGAGATCACGGCGACCAGCGGGCAGGAGATCGCCGTCGTGGAGGCCGACTCCAACAACAAGGCTGTAGGCGCCGGCAAGACCACCGTGACGGCCAACGCGGAGGGATAAGGAGGCGCGCATGACAACCATCAAGATCGCTGGCCAGGAGTATCCCCTGGCTCTGACGCTGGGCGCCATGGAGCAGCTGGATGAGATGTGCGGCGGCATTGAAAACGCCGCAAAGGTGTTTGACGGGAAAAAGATGGGGCAGATCGTTGAGACCCTGGTGAAGATGCTGGGCATCTTGATCCGGGGCGGATGCGATTACATGGCCGCAGAAGGTCAGGATGCTCCGAAAGCCCCAAATGAAAACGCCATCAAGGCCGGCCTTCTTCCCCGGGATATCCCGGCGGCAAAGACCGCTCTCTTCCAGGCCATGGCGGACAGCATGGGCCGGACCGTGGATGTGGAGCCGGACCAAAAAAACGGGGGCGCCACGCAGGACACCTGAGCCCTGCGTGGTATTGGTACTACGCCTACCAGATCGGGCTGAGCAGGCGGGAGGCCAGGGCGACCTTATTGGGACAGCTCCTGGACCTGATCGCCTGCCACCAGATCAAATGCGAGGGCGCAAAGCCAAAGAGATACTCGAACGAAGAAGATGAGTTTTTCGCACTGCTGAACAGGAGGTGAGACCATGGCCGTGGATATTGGACCGCGGATCGGTATTGATGGGGAAAAGGAGTTCCGCCAAAATCTCGCCAACATCAATCAGCAGCTTCGTACCCTGGGATCCGAGATGCAGGCTGTGACATCTCAATTTGACGCAAACGACCGCAGCCAAGAGGCCCTGGCAGCTCAGACCAATGTTCTCAACCGCCAAATTGACGCCCAGCAGCAGAAACTCCAGCAACTTCAGCACGGCCTGGAGGAATCCACCCGCCTGTACGGCGAAAACGATACTCGGACACTGAGATGGGCCCAGGCTGTCAACGAAGCTCAAGCCGGCTTAAACCGCATGCAGACGCAGCTGGGAACTCTCAACGGGGATCTGGATGATACCAGAGACAGTCTGGACGAGGCGGCGGACGCCTCCGAGGGGCTGGGCGGAAAATTCAGTGCCCTGACTGTTGCAGCCGGCAATCTCATTTCAAGCGGAATCGAGGCCCTGATCTCCTCTGTGGGGAATATGATCTCCACCATCTGGAACATGGATGAGGCGACCGAGGAGTTCCGCTCTGCCATGGCTAAGCTGGATTCCGCCTACGAATACGCGGGGATGAGTGCTGACGGCGCCCGGGAGGCCTACTACGGATTTTATGAGATCCTGGGGGACACGGATACAGCTGTTGAGGCATCCCAGCTGCTGGCTCAAATCGTTGACAACCAGAGAGATATTGTCGACTGGACTGACATCGCGGCTGGTGTTTTTGGCCGATTTGGCGACTCCATCCCAATTGAGAGCTTGATTGAGGCATCCAACGAGACTATCCGCGTCGGACAGGTAACAGGGACCCTGGCTGATGCCCTGAACTGGGTGGGGATCTCCGAGGACGAATTCAACGAAAAGTTGGCGGCGTGCACGAATGAGGCCGAGCGAAATCGGCTGGTCACAAAAACGCTGTATGAAACATATGGGGATTCCGCAAGTGTCTTTTATCAAAACAATATGGCGCTTGTGAAAGCACGGGATGCCCAGGCAGAATTGGCTGAGGCGACGGAAGAGCTGGGGACCACGATTTCAACCGTAAAAACGGAACTGACCGCGCAGTACATGCCAACGTTGACAAGCCTGATCGGAATTCTGAATGGATTTCTCACAGGCAATCTGAGCTTCGGCCAGGCCATGAGCCAGCTGGGACAGACGGCAGGGCAATTCCTTCAGCAGGTGGGGCAGAGCGTTGCTCAAATGCTGCCGTCTTTGACCCAGATCGGGGCGTCCATCGTCTCTATGGCTCCACAGATGCTGCAGAGCGGTGTGGAGCTGGTGGGACATCTTGTATCCGGCGTGGTGAGTGCCATCCCGACGGCTGTGGAGGCCTTGGGTGAGCTGATCACAGAGTTACTGGCATTTTTGACAGAGAGTGGGCCAGATCTGATAAAACAGGGCGCTCAGATTTTGTTGGATTTGACATCCGGAATTGTGGAAGCCATTCCGGATTTAGTGGCCCAACTACCGGGAATCCTATCTGCCATCGTTGAGTTCGTGACGACCATGCTGCCGGAGATCGCCAAGCAGGGCGCACGGATCATTGTGGAGCTGGCGGCCGGTATCATCGGATCTCTGCCTGAGCTGCTGTCGCAGCTGCCCGAAGTGGCGGAGACTCTGCTGGAGGGTCTCAGCTCACTGCCAGACATTGCGGTTGAGATTGGCGCCAGTATTCTGGAGGGGATCTGGGAAGGCATCCAGAATACTGCCGGCTGGCTGGTGGACAAACTCAGCAGCTGGGCTGACAGCATTATGCAGGATGTCAAGGACTTTTTCGGGATCCATTCCCCGTCCGCGGTATTCCGGGATGAGGTGGGACGGTATATGGCTCAGGGCATCGGTGTCGGCTTTGAGGATGAGATGGCCAGTGTGGCGTCCAGAATGCAGCGGGCAATCCCTACGCCGACAATTGACTCCATACAGGACGCAACGGCGGGCGCCGTCAATGGACTATCGGCCATTATGGGCAACCAGCGGATCGTGGTGGAGGTGCCGGTCATTATCAACGGCAAGGAGCTGTATCGGGCCACGCTGGATGATCTGCGGGCCGTACAAAAGGCCAATCCGGAGGTGGCGAAGGCATGAGTACCATCACACAGCTGATCCTCAACGGCCAGGTGGCGCTGCCGCAGACGTCCTGGGACAAGTATCGGTGTTACCCCAGCATCCTCAACCAGCAGGTGGAGATGATCTCCGGCCGGATGGTGGAGGAGGTCCGTGGGATCGTGCAGATGATCGAGTACAGCTACGACTACATGGGCAACGACCTGATGCGGTCCGTGCTGGGGATCCTGCGGAGCGGGACTAGTTTTCCGGTGGCGTATCTGCCGGACGAGGGGGACGAGCTGGTGAGCGGGATCTTCCTATGCACCAGCATCACCCAGCCGACCTTTGCCTTCAGCCGGGCCGGCGTGGGCTACTGGCACAACTTTGGATTCACGCTGCGGGAGGTCAAGCCCCACGCATAGGCGTGTCCGAATCTGACACATGTAGAGGGGAGGGGTTGAGATGATCCAGACCAGCACAGCATATCAGGCGGCCATCACCGGGGACTCCCGGCGGGTACTGCTGCGGGCGCTGATCAGCATCATCGACCCCGACATCACCTACGGGGCCGTCACCAGCAGCGGGGAGGCCCCGTTTTCACAGCCTACCCAGATCTACGACAAGGACGTGGACCAGGGGCCGGCCTACGCTACCCTGGAGCGCAACCGGTGGCTGCTGGACGGCACCTTCCGGATCTACCCGGACGACTACCAGAGCGCCGGCCAGCAGGGCTTCGCCGGGGACGTTCTGAGCGGGGACGACGGCACCTATGAGACGCCGCCCTGGGTGCAGCTCAATTTCGCCAACGTGTCCATCCTGCAGGCCCTGTCCGTGTATTTCCCCAACGCTGACCAGGACGGGGTGGCGGACACCTTCACGGTGGAGGTGCTGCAGGGCGGCACCGCCTACTACACCAAGACCATCACCGGCAACACGGAGCGCCAGATCGACCTGGACGGCTTCACAGTGCAGGTACCGGACGCCATCCGGGTGACGGTGGCCAAGTGGAGCCTGCCGGGGCGCCGGATCCGGACGCTGGAGATCATCCCGGGCCTGTTTGAGACCTGGGACGGCAACATAATCGCTGAGTTCAACGTGGTGCAGCAGGCGAGCTTCTCCAGCGCCTCGCTGCCCTACGGCACGTGCACGCTGAAGATGGACAACCTGGACCGGCGGTTCGAGCCCCGGAGCAAGGACGGCGTGTTCCAGAGCATCGAAGAGCGGCAGGGGATCACGGTCTCCATCGGCGTGGAGCTGCCGGACGGCGGCAGCGAGTACAAGCCGGTGGGGATCTACTACCAGGCCGCCGGCGGCTGGACCACCGGCGACAACGGGATCACCATGCAGTGGGATCTGGTGGACATCGTGGGCCTGATCGCTGACCGGGAGTATATCCCGCCGGCAACACTGCCCACCACGCTGTCCGGCTGGGTGGCGTCCATCGTGGCGCAGCTGGGGGCCAACTTCGCGGGCCTGTACACGGTGGACTCAAACTACGCCCAGACGGCCCTGACGTGCGCTGTGGCGGACGTGCAGGGCAAGACCTGTGGAGATATCCTCCGGTGGGCCTGTCAGGCCACAGGGACGTTCCCACGGGCCGACAGCGAGACCGGCAAGCTGGCGGTGGAGCCCTTCTGGAGCCAAGGCAACCAGCTGACGCTGGACAACCTAGTGAGCTATCCCATCATGCGGGCCAACGCCGACGTGGGCGCCTTGATCTTTACCCTCAACGACGGCAGCGACACCCAGTATGTGGTGAGCGGCACCAGCGCCGCCTCCAGCGAGACGCTGACCATCCAGAACCCCTTTATCAAGACCCAGCAGCAGGCCCTGACGGCGGCCAAGCTGATCCTGGCCACCTACGGCGGCAACCAGCTGGAGACCACCGGCCGGGGAGACCCGTCCAGCGAGATCGGGGACGTGGACACGGTGTGGCTGGATGAGAGCCAGGCCACCACCGGACGGCTGCAGAGTCAGACCTTCCAGTTTGCCAACGGCGTGCTGGCCAACTGCCAGAGTGTGCTGCTGCAGGCGGACGGCTCGTTCCTGTTTGAGTCCATGGCGGTCATCACTGCGGCTGGCTTCTGGACGGCGCCGGCGGGAGTGACCCAGCTGCGGGTGATCCTGGTGGGCCACGGGGGAGACGGCCAGGACGGCCAAGACGGCTCCTTCTCCGCTGCCGGCGCAGACGGTGCGGACGGTGTGGGCGGAAAGGTGTGGGCTGATACCATCAACATCAACCCGCAGCAGCAGTTTACCGTGACCATCGGGCAGGAGACCGCCTTCGGCCCATACAGCAGCACCAACGGGCGGGTCTACGAGTACGGCTACACTGATGTGGCCAGCGGAAACAGTTACGGCCGGACCGGCGTCCAGAATCCCATCCCGGGATCCGGAGACGGCGGGGCCGGCGGCGCAGGGGGGCACCAGGGGGCCCGGCATCGGGAGACTACCTATGACGACGAGGGGAACCCCAATGGCAGCCATATGGTGGTGGATGTGGAGCCCGGCAATGGTGAGCCCGGCGTGGATGGCGTGGCTGGCTGCGTAGTGGTCTATTGGGACAAACCGGAGGACTAACATGGCGGATTTCGATTTTTCGACCCTTATTACGGATCGCACCCAGGCAGATCTGGACGCGCTCCGGGCCCTTCTGTCCACGCCCATGGCCGACTGGACGGCGGAGCAGTTGGCGGAATTTAATCTGGCGGTCTCCAAGGGGGCCTACAACTACACCGACCTCAACCGGGTGACGGCCTGTATGGACTATCTCAACGAGGTTTTGACCGGGCTAGGGTATGTGACGGGGTATGCGCCGGTGGAAGTGCCCCACAGCGGCGGGGGCAGGCTTCCGGAGGGGTATACGGAGCGGGAGTACATCGAGAGTTCGGGGACACAGTACATTGACACGGGGTTTAAGCCAAACCAAGACACCCGAGTGGTTGTGGATGTGTATATTACAGAGCAACACATATCGTCAAATTGTGTTTTTGGAACTCGTTCTGCTGCTTCTTCTACTGCGCCGCTGATGTTTAATCTGTGGAGCATGAATGCCGGAACCGCGGTCCGTTTCGATTATTTTGGTGGAAACACTACGTCTTCCACATCTTTGGTTGGGAAACGATCATTGGTAGACGCAAACAAGAATATTTGCACTATTGGTGACACCGTTCTCAATGGGACATACCAGCAAGGGCAGACAAAATTCAATCTATTCGTACTAACATGCAATAATGCAGGAAACTTCAACAGCCAATACAACACTTACGCAAGATTATACTCCTGCCAAATCTATGACAACGGCACTCTGATCCGCGACTATGTCCCCTGCACGAACCCATCCGGAGAGGTTGGCCTGTACGACCTGGAAAACGAGGAATTTTATGGAAACGCAGGAAGCGGGGCTTTTACAGCAGGGCCGGAGGTCCACCCTCCGGAGCCGCCCCTGGACCCGTACACCTGGTATGAGGAGGACACGCCGACATTGTCTCAGATGCAGCAGTATCTCGCCAACGTGACAGCGTTGAGGGGATCGCTGACTCTGGGAGAAAATACCCCAGCGGTGCCAAACGATATGGTGGGGCTGACTCTGACGGAAGCCAACAATATCGAGCAAATTCTGGAAGCAATCAATGATTATCTGACGGCCATGCAGGCTGTGTTTCTGCATTCTGGGATGGTGTGGGCCATTTCCGGTGGGTCGGGCTATTATTTTGAAAACTGAGGAGGACCGGCGATGCAGGACAGAGTACCAACCACGGGCCAGGAAGGCCGGGTGCTAATAACACCGGAAAACGGAAGCCCGTATTATGCGAAGATCCAGATGGCGGACAATCCAAAACAGGCGGGGACGCCGCTCAATAAAGCTACACTGCTGAAGGACGAAACGGCCAACTTGTTGGAAATAGACCCGGAACAATCAACTCCAGACGATGCGTTCAGGGCATTGCTTCGAGCAATGAGGGGGAGTCAGGTTGGAATCTATGTAAAGGCCGGAAGTGTCCCGATTGTTGGCGCAACGGTCCAAGGAGTAACCAGCCTGACCGGTAAAGACCTGATTACTGATGAATCTGGTTATTGTGTGGGCTTCGCACCAAGGGGATCGGTGGAAGTGACACTGCCGAAAGAGTTTGAAGATCTGCCGGAAAAAAAGCAGACAATCATGATAAACGATGATCTGGATTATCAGGAGTTCACGATTGACGTTGTCCCTAAAGTAAGCGGCGAAATTACACTGACAGAAAGTCGGAATGTCCGGTTTTCGGCTGCGACCCCGAACATTGATGTGTTCGCTGTTGGCGGGGGTGGCTCTGGAGGGATTGCGATTGCAGATACCAGTACCGGAGATAATAAAATCGCTGTTGCATCGGGCGGCGCTGGAGGATACACCAAAACCAGTCTGGGCGTCGCACACAATAATCAGACGCTAACCTGTATTGTAGGCGCTGGTGGTGCTGCCAGAGCACGCAGCACAAATGGATCATCCAATGGGGCTAGCGGATCAGCATCGACGATAAGCCAGCTCGGAATCAAGGTGTCTGGAGGGCAAGGAGGCCGTGCGGGTACTGGGGTTGGTGGCACGAATAAACATGGTAACGCTCCAGGCGCCAGCGGCGGCTCTGGTAGCGGTGGTGCTGCTGCATACCAACGCCCCAATCAAGATGGGACCGCATCTGTTGGAGACAGCGGTTATGATGGTGCAAATGGTGATGAGGCCAATGCAGATGGATATACGACCGCAGGGGGTACGGGGCAAGGGACCACAACGCGCGAATGGGGAAAACCTGATGGTACGTTGTATAGCGGAGCCGGAGGTGGAGCAGCTTTGACAAGCGAAGACGCGGCCTCAACTGTTGGCAGAGAGGGGGGCGGCGGAAACGGCGAAAACCGGAAACAGTATGTAGGGAGCGGCAAACCGAATACAGGCGGCGGAGGTGGCGGACTTGCAATAAAGACTGAATCGTCTGCGGAATCGGGCGCCGGCGGTTCTGGTATTATCAAAATCCGATGGGGATATCAGGCTTAGGGGGATATCAAATGGATTATATGCTATTTCAGAATGATGAATATATCACATCTATTGTTGCAAATGAGGACTTTGTCAAAGCATATTGTCAGGAAAAGGGATACACATATAAAAGAGTTTCAAATGTGCCGGACCCGGAGCCAGAACCGGAGCCGGAGCCCACGGAGGTGGAGCAGCTGCGGGCCCAGGTGGCGGACCTGCAGAACCAAATCCTCACCATGAGATTAGGAGGTTGACCATGTATCAAATCATCCATGACGTCATTACCAGCAAGCGCTACGAGCTGCGGGACATGCTGTCCAAAATCGACACCATCTGGGTCCAGGGAGACCTGACGGACGAGCAGCGGGAAGAGCTGGTGGAGCTTGCCCGGACGAACGCGGACCCGACAGCGTCTTATGCGCCGCTGCAGGATCAGATCGACCAGGCATTTGACCAGATCAAGGCGCTGTCCGCCCGTGTGGAAAAACTGGAGGCCGGGGAAGTCCCCGAACCCGCGCCGGAGCCGGAGGAGTGGCCGGAGTGGGTGCAGCCCACGGGAGCCCATGACGCCTATGGCGTGGGAGACAAGGTGACGTACAACGGCAAGCACTATGTGTCCAAGATTGCAGGGAATGTGTGGAGCCCGGACGCCTATCCGGCGGGCTGGGAGGCGCAGGCATGATGGATGGAATTATGCAGATTGTTGTAGCCTGCCTGGGGTCATCCGGGCTGACGGCGATCATTCTGGCCGTCATGCAGCGCCGCTGGGCCTGTCAGGACCGCCAGGACGCTATCGTGGACGGACTCAAAGTCCTCACCGTAGACCGGGTGCGCTACCTGGGGCGGAGCTACATCAACAACCACAGTATTTCTCTGGAGGATAAGGAGAATTTGCAGGACATGTACCGGGCGTACAAGGCCCTGGGCGGCAACGGGCACCTGGAGACGATCATGGGCGAGATCGAGCGTCTCCCGGTGCGGGAAGATTGAAAGAGAGCGACGCCCCCGAAGGGGCGCCGGAGGTTCAGGATTTTGGATGGTCCATAACCCATTGTTTGTAACACTCACCATATGGCTGCATCCGAGGCTCACCACGACCAGCAGCGGCTTCTTTTGCTGCCGCAAGAAATGCCGCGGCGGCTTGGCGGCTTTCAGCTGAGGCGGTTCCGTCTCTAATTTCATCCGAAAGAACAAAGAGCCCTTGCCTGATCTCAGTGCCTGCGGCTATGCCACAGCGGAACAGAAAATTGGATAATTCTAAATCCTGCATATTTTACCATTCCCCCTTTTGATTACATCTTAACATTATTAAAAACCGGCGGTCAAGCCGGATTTGAAAGGAGAACTACATATGAAAACCATCGAAGAGATCATCCTGGACTACACCAAGGGCGAGAAGGACCTGCCGGAGACCAACGAGGCGCTGAAGGAGGCAGGCAGTGACCTGTACCTGAACCCCGACCGGAACAAGCTGACGGAGGAGGAGATGCGGGCCACCACCATCGGCTACTACCCCGACCAGGCCAACGGCTACGGCCTGATGGACCACGGCGTGGGCGGCTTCGAGAAGGTCCACGTGGTGAACGGCAAGACCGTGGATGTTAACATGGGCGAGGAATATGCCCTGGTGTACATTGCGGGCCACAAGTACGAGCTGAAGGGTGACACCCTGGTGGAGCCGGAGGGCTGAGTATGGAGACACTGAAGAAGCGCCTGGGCAATCTGCTGTCGGTGAAGAGCATCGTTACCATCACGCTGACGGCGGTGTTTGCCTATCTCACCTGCACCGGCGGCGTGACGGCAGAGCAGTTCCTGACGGTGTTTACCGTGGTGATCGCGTTCTATTTTGGGACGCAGGCGGAGCGCCGGAGCCAGACGGCGGTGCCCGAATCGGACACAAAGGGCGGTGGCGGTAATGGCGACGGCGCAGCAGGTACTTGATGTTGCACGGGCCGAGCTGGGGACCAAGGAGTCCCCGGCCGGCTCCAACAACGTCAAGTACAACACGGCGTACTATGGCCGGGAGGTGTACGACGGGCTGTGGGATACCGAGTTTCCGTGGTGCGTGGTGTTCCTCTGGTGGTGCTTCCGGCAGGCGGGGGCGGCGGAGCTGTTCTACGGCGGCTCCAAGACCGCCAGCTGCCGTCAGCTGCTGTCCTACCACAAGCGGCAGGCGGGGACAGACTACCAGCCGGGGGGCATCATTTTTTACAATTTCCACGGCAAGGCGACGGCGGAGCACGTTGGGATCTGCGAGAGCGCCGGGGGCAGCAGCATCGTCACCATCGAGGGCAACACCGGGGTGGGCAACGACGCCAACGGCGGCGCCGTCATGCGGCGCACGCGGTCCCTGGGACAGATCGTGGGGGCCTACCGGCCCGCATACGAGGAGGACGACATGGACGTTGAGAAGCTGACCGAGGCCCAGCTGGTGCGGCTGGCGGAGCGGATGCAGGCTGCCCTGGGCAAGCGGGCTGTCAGCGGCACGCTGGCTCCGGAGCTGCAGGAGGCCGTGGACGCCGGGATCACCGACGGGGCCAGCCCGAATGCGTTTTGCACCCGGGCCCAGGCTGCCGTGATGGTCAAGCGGAGCCTGGATGGTGGGCGCAGCAGTGGTAGTGACCGGATTTAACTGGTGATATCTGTCAACGGTTAATCCGTTGCGGCGCAATGGATAGACGGCTCCGGTCATCGTCAGTTTTGCCAGGGACTATCTTTTAAGCAGTGGGTCCGGGGTTCGAATCCCCGACGGGTCACCAAAGTAGACAAAACCTGCGTATAACTATAGTTATACGCAGGTTTTGCTTTTTCTCGTCAGTTTGCACCAGAAACACCACTGCTGGATTGTTCATTATTCCATAAATACTATTTCAAAACGCAGGTTTGGGCGGAGAGAATTCCGTTTCTAAACCTGCGTATATTATTGTTTTAGTAAAGGAGATATGTAAACATGCGTATTCCTTATGGTTATCAGATGGAAAACAATGCATTTATCATTTGCCAGGAGAAAGCGGAAGTCATCCGTATGATTTTTGACTACTATCTTTCCGGAGCCAGCCTTGGCAAAGTTGCAGACATACTTTCCGAGAAAAGGATTCCTTCCCCTACTGGAAAAGAACGCTGGACAAGAGCGGCCATTGATAAGCTCTTGTCCAATGCAAAGTATATCCCCATCGTTGGAACTAAGGCATATATGAATGTCCAATTTGAAAAGGAGCATAGATGCAATATCGACTATGACAAGGCCGGCAGCCCCAGAAAAGCTACTCGGTACCAATCTCCGGCATTATAATTTTGCAAGGCACTATCTAACCCTCATCTTCTGTGTTATACTGAAGCAAAAAGCGGAGGATACAGTATGACAGAGAAAGAACTCAGCGAACTGTATGCGCGGCTTGCACTTCAATTTGAGTCCGTGCTGGGGACACTTGTTTCAAAGAACTTGGTTTTCCCGGATTTTGTACCCGGGATCAGAAAAGATTTTTACGACTCCCTCAACGAGGAAAAGGGAAAAGACTTTGAAAGAATCTCTACCTACACCGAAATCATAAAGCGTTACATAAGAGAGAATGCAGATAATGGCCCAATATCGTTGACTCTACTGGCCAAAAAGTATTCTGAAGAATCGCCTGGGTATGTGATTCAAAGCTGGATGCGCAGCAGAAATACATTGGAGTTCTTACGCCAGTGGGAAATAGCGGAGAACCCAGATTTTGATGATACTGCATGTGAGGAACTAATCCGGCAGGCCCGTTCCTCATCCCTGACAATCACGCCGAGCCTTTGGGTGAAAAGGACACAAGCGATAGGGATGACCGTAAAGCAAGGCAAAGGTGGCGGCGTGACCGCACACTCAGAAATTGCCTTGGACTTTCACCTCTGGTTAGATTCTGCAATGCGGGTTACAATGGTGAGGCTGGCTGATCAAAAGTAGCAATAAACGATAACTCACTGTTGAACCACAATTGTTGATATGATATTATAAAAGTAACACAAATCCAATTTCAGATATAAGGAGAGAAAAATATGATAGTTTCTCCTATAAATGATTCCAATCGAAAAGCGATGGAAAATGCACTTTCTAATTTGGAGCGCATTTTAAATGCAGATGTATTTGTTTATTATGGTGAACTCATTGATGGTGTTGAAGCCAATGTAAAACAAATCATTGAGCAAATTTGCTCTGATGGTCAAAAGCACGAAGAACTCTATGTGCTTTTGACTACAACAGGCGGTAGTTTGAACCCTGTGAAGCGCATAGTAAATATATTTAGAAATTTTTACAAAGAAGTCAGTTTTATTATCCCCGACTACGCTTATAGCGCAGGGACCGTAATGTGCTGTAGCGGAGATAAAATCTACATGGATTATTACAGTGTACTTGGACCAATTGATCCTCAAGTAAGAAATAAAGATGGTAAATTTGTGGCGGCACTTGGTTATTTAGATAAAATTAATGAACTTATCGAAAAAGCTAAGCGGAATGAGCTTACCAATGCAGAATTTATAATACTGAAAGATTTTGACTTAGCTGAGTTACGCGCTTATGAACAGGCTCGCGATTTAGCTGTTGATTTATTGGTCGAATGGTTGCCGAAATATAAGTTTAAAAATTGGAATATACATAGTTCCTCACAGACTCCAGTTACGGACGAAGATAAGAGAAACCGCGCAATAGAGATTGCACAAAATTTGAGCGACAATAAAGAATGGAAGTCGCATGGACGCCCTATAAGTAGAGTTGAGCTGGGAAGACTAAAATTACAAATTGACAAATTAGAAGATGATCAGGAAGCATACAAAGCAGTAACCGCATATCATGAACTGATGACTGATTATGTGCAAAAATATAGCATGCAACGGTTCATCCATACACGGAGGTTTTTGTAATGTCAATTTGCGATGAATTATTGACAGTATTAATGGATAAAACGCCAAAGCAAGAACTCGATAGAGATATTTGTGAAGGATATGAATCTGCAAATAGATTGTTCGAGAATCTTTTGCAACAAAAGCTAACAGTGAGGCGAGGATATCAACTGTTGCCAATAGAAAACAGAATATGCCAGAACACAGAAATTAACCACAGTGCAAAGCCCTGATTAAAGGGATGGCATCTATAGTGTTGCGATGTTCCACAAAAAAGGACATCCTCTGGATGTCCTTTTTTGTGGGTTCCGGCGGCCGGAGGCCGCCTTCACCCTCCGGTGCTTGAAATGCTCGGCGGAAGTGAATTCCGCCTCCGCCAAGATTTTTGCCTGCGGCAAAATGCTTGTACGGCGCAAACGCGCCGTCCCGCCGTGCGGGGCCCCATCCCGTGATGTATCTTTTTCGTCAACACATGACACGTCGTCGCGGACTGCATATCGTTCGCGACGACTTTTTTACAACAGTCATCTCTCACTCATTCCGTCGCTCCTCCTCTCCAGACCGGACCCGTTACGCAGGGCTTCGGCTTGGTTTTGGTAACAAACCTGAAGCCGCGGCATCTATCGTGTTGGGATGTTCCGAAAAAAAAGACATGACCGCAGGTCATGTCTTTTTTTGGGCCCTGTCCACCTGCGGCGGCATGCCCTGAAAACACGATGCAAAGAGCACCGTAGACACATCGCCGGGGATGTATTATGATAAATGCATCAGGAGAAGAGAGGCGGTGCATGGATGAAATACTGTGCGCACTGCGGTGCGGAGCTGGAAGATGGGGCTGCGGTGTGTCCCCGGTGCGGTGCTGCCTGCCGGGAGATCTCAGGGGTCCCGCCTATGCTGGAGGACCGATCTGAGGCGGGACTGAATGTCCTGTCGTTTCTGGCTCCGCTGGTGGGGCTGATCCTCTATTTGATCTATCGGGGCAGTATGCCCTGCCGGGCAAGGGGGATCAAGAAGGCCGGTCTGCTGGGACTGGGGCTGAGCGTGCTGCTGGTGGCCTGCATCGGAGTTTTTGCGGGCGGGGAGATCGCCCGGCAGAATGAGATCCGAGAGGCCCAGGAGGCGGCGGAACAGGCCCGGCAGCGGGCGGACGACCTTCACTGGCAGAGCCAGGAGATCCAGGAGGCGCTGGAAAACGCCCGGCGGGCCCTGGAGAGCTATTACGGCAGCTGAGACAGCCTGAAAAAACGGGGAGGACGCGGATCATCCGCGTCCTCCCCATCGCTCTGCCGGGGCACTGTCAGCCTCCGGCACACTTTTCACAGGGGGTCAGTCCCCGGGCCAGGGCCTCCTCCATGGTGGCGGGATAATAGGTGCCCCGGCCGCAGTTGTTGTCGTAGTGATACCGCTTTCCGGTCGCGGTGACATAGATGGTCCGCCCCTGGGGCGCAGAGACTGCGGGAGTCTCCGGCTCCGGAAGGGACTGGGCGGGTTCCTCGGAAGGCGCCTCCGGGATATCCGGCGGGGTCTCTGCCGAAGGCTGGGGCGCTTCCTCTGCCGGGGGGACCGGCGCCTGCTCTGCGGGCGCCTGCGGATCCTCCGGCACAGTCTCTGAAGATGCATCCTGGCTTACCGTCTGGCCCTGGGAGGATGCATCGGGCTCCTCCGGGACGGTCTCCTGGACGGTCTCCTGGACGGTCTCCTGGATCTC
>OGYF01001964.1_pt1 | contig 16316 bp, 14 predicted proteins | sample 1576451 | NCBI WGS metagenome assembly OGYF01 (sample SAMEA3541505, study PRJEB24748) | human gut metagenome | biome: human gut; feature: human-associated habitat; material: faeces | place: China | collected 2012 | reverse complement strand
CACTTCTCCCGCTTCATTCATAATATTCAGCTCAACGCCCAAAAGCAGCCGAATTCCCTCCATCTGCCTTGGAACGACTTTGAGATTATGGAAGTAAAAAGGATTGGTGCTTCCCGGCATCTCTGGCGCGTGTTCTGTGACCGCAAGTCCTTTCAGTCCTTTTTCCGCGGCCATACGGGCCATTTCTCTCATAGTATTATACGCGTGTCCGCTTGCCAGCGTATGGGAATGTGTATCAACTTCAATCTTCATTTTACCTGATCCCTTCCTTCCAGATATTTTGCCATTTGGAATTATTATACAGCATATATCCGCCTTTTTCTACAAATGCTATGTTAAGTTCTTATATAAATCTTATGAATACGAATGGAGGGCTCTCTATGAATACAAACAAACATAACCCCAGCAACATTCCTCAATCCGCTCTTAAAACCAGCAATGAGGATTCCAATCAGAAATTGATCGATGCCTGCGATTATCTCACAACCGCCGCCTCCTGCCAGGACTGTACCGGCCTGATCCCATCCGCACCGGCTTCTTCATCAGAACTGGAATCTTACGAAGAACTGTATCATTTTCTTCCTCCTGCCGGGAAAACGGATTCCATTGCCGAAAAATCCTCCATTGCATCCGATCACGCGGATTCCGCGTGTCCGGAAGACAAACAGTCATAAAAACATTCCGCGCCGGACAGAACCATTCTCATTTTACTGCATATGATAATCAAAAACCGGAGTTTTTGATTATGCCAACAACATTAGTCCCTATTAACGGGATTGTCCAGAATGTCTCTGCCGCAAATGACGACTGCTGCCAACAGCGGGTGACCATCCGCAATTCCCAAGGCGTCTATAACTTCATTGTAGACGCAGACACCTATGTAATCGGCAGCATACGACTGCGGCCCGGAATGAGCGTGGCCGCCTTTTATGACGCAAATGTAGCGATTCCTTTGATCTATCCACCTCAGTATCAAGCGGTCATCATCGGGCGCAGAAATCCCGGAGAGAATATTTACGCCGGCTATTTCTCCGAAGACCTGGTAGCGGAAGACCAGGCGCTGGAACTTAATATCACCAGCGCCACAGAAATCGCCACCGCCAACGGACAGCAGTTCTCCTGTAATCCGGGCGGGCATATGCTGATCGTATATTATACGGCAACGACCAGAAGTCTGCCTCCGCAGACTACACCGCGAAAAGTGATCGTAGTTTGTTAAAAAATTAATTGGGGACGTAGTATTTCTTCATTTTACTACGTCCCCAATTAACTTTTACCCTGTACCTTTTTGTCACTTGCCCTGTACCTTTCTGACAAACGCAAGGGCGATGCAGTTTTCCCCTACATGGGTCCCGATCACGCCGCCCACGGGCCAGAGCGGACATTCTTCCAGGTGGTAACGTTCCTGGGTCTCTTTCTGGAATTTCTCTCCGCTTTCCCGGTCATAAGTGTACCCTGTGATCACCGGCCAGTCCTGATCGATCTCAAATGCCTCGTACTCGTGATAGAGATATTCTTTCCCTTTCCGTCCGCCCCTGGCGATCCCAAGCTTCACAAGTATTCCGTCCTTTAATTCTATAACAGGCTTGATCTTCAGCACATTGCCGATCACGTCAAAAGTTGGCGGTATTCTTCCGCCTTTCCTCAGATAGGTCAATGTATCCAGAACTCCGCAGACCACCATCCGATCTCTTACTTCCAAGATTCCTTCCACAATGGACTCTATCTTGGTCCCTTTCTCTCTCTCCCGGACCGCGTACTCCACCAGCATCCGCTGCGTAATGATGGCTTGCCTGGTATCGACAATGAAAATCCTTTCATACCCGCACATCTCTTTCGCCAAAGCAGCCGCGTTGATGGTTCCGCTTAATCCCGAAGACAGCGTAAGCACTAAGACGTCTTCTCCTTTTTCCCGCGCTTCCTCATATTCACGCAGATACAGTTCCGGGGAAGGCTGACTTGTGGTCGGCAGTTCTTTTTCTACAGCCAGCCGTCTGAAAAACCGATGAAAATCTTCTTCGCTTCCCATCGGCATCTCTTCATCCCCAAATTTGATTGAAATAGGAATGACCGTAACTCCCAATTCTTCCGCCTTGTCCTTAGTGATATCGGAAGCCGTATCCGTAATAATCCTCAGTTTTTTCATATAACTCCCTCACTGCATTTAAATTCGTTCCTATTTGTCTATTTTACTAGAGTTTATCACGGCAAAAAATCAACAAATGTGCTTTAAATAATAAAAATATACATTTTCAAACAAATTGTATACTTTTATTTGAATAAATATTGATAAAATACCGGAAGTTTCTTCCTAAGACGTTCTTCATCCATCTCTTCTTCATCCAGTGTGACCCCGATCGCCATGATCCCGGCCGCATGATATCGGGCAAGCCACTTTAGGGAAACCTCTTTATCGATATCCGGCTTCAAAAGTTTCAATAGCTTCATAAAATATTTCTCCAGCGCCACGTTCATCTGCAATTCCAGCATTTCATGATATTTAGTCCGAAAAAGATTCCTCAGCGCACGCCCATATTTCAAATAAAAATCCACCAAAAGATCTGTATAATTCTCTTTTCCATTTACCTGGTCAAGCTGGGCCATCAACTCTTCTGTGATGACTTCTGTCATAAATCTCACCGTATCAAAAACACTTTCAAAATGCTTATAAAATGTACTCCTATGGATATCGACATGGTCACAGATCTCTTGAACCGTAATCTTGTCCAGGGGTTTCTGGTTCAGAAGTTCCAAAAGCGTCATGCCGATCTTTAGTTTTGTCTTATATGATTTTGTATATACCTTTGGTTTTCCGTCTTTCCGTTCCATTTCTTTCCTTTTCCATTTCCCATTCCATTGAACGCCCATCCGTTTATATCATAGCGAAAATCACCGCGATCACGATAGCCGGCAGCACATTGGCTACTCTTATTGTTTTTGGCCAGATCAAGTTCACGCCCACACATAGGATCAGCACATTTCCCACGAGACTGATGTTGCTGACCGCCGCCTCCGTCATGACCGGCGCGATCACTTTGGCAAGCAAAGTAATACTTCCCTGGAAGATTCCCACCGACAATGCGGAAAAAACGCAGCCTTTCCCAAGGGAAGCAGTCATCATCATAATAATGATCAAGTCTAAGATCGCCTTTGCGTATAAAGTTTCAGGGTCTCTGCTGATGCCATCTTGGAGCGCTCCCAGGATAGCCATCGCTCCCACGCACACCGTCAGAGAAGAAGAAACAAACCCTTCGATAAACCGGCTGTCCTCCTGGTTGCCGCTCTTATCTCTCAGCCATATTCCAAAATGTTCAAATCTCCGGTCCAGATCGATCAGTTCGCCAAACAGCGCTCCTATCGCTAAAGATAGGATCATCATGATCGTTCCCCGCGTATCCAGGCTGCCCTGGAAACCATTTCCCGTATCCGCGATCTTTACTGCCAGCATCTCAGACAATGTGCTTCCCAGCGCCATTACAATGATCGCAAATCCCATCGCCTTCATGATCGTCTCTTGATACCGTTCTTCAAGAAATCTTCTTGAGACCAGGCCTGCCGCTCCTCCTGCTATGATCGCCGCCACGTTAACGATCGTTCCCATTCCCGCCATACTACAGAGCCTCCTCTTTTCATCTGATGCACATCTCTCAGTATAGCATAAGAGAAGAATTCTGGAAAGATAAAGCCATGTCGCTTGACGGGCGTACGCCCTATGAATAAAACAAGAGATGGTCTTATTCCTGCAAGCAGGATAATCCCATCTCTCATTTTATTCGCATGGCTTATTTTTGCACAATATTTATGATCTTCTTTGGTACGTAGATCTCTTTGATGATCGTACCTGTCAGTTTATCTGCCACGGCTGCTTTTCCTGCCGCCAGGGCGTCTTCTTTGGAAATGTCGGCGGATACGGAGATCACGGCTCTCGTTTTTCCATTGATCTGTACCGGCACTTCCACTTCATCGTCTTTCATGGCTTCTTCGTCATAGGTCGGCCATCCCGCGTGGAACACGCTGCCTTCGCGGCCCAACTGCTCCCAGATTTCCTCCGCGATATGAGGCGCAAATGGAGACAGCAGGACTGCCATAGTGGACAGTGTCTCTTTGTCGATGCCGCCTTCTTTCTTAGCAATCTCGATCAGGTTGTTGTTATGCTCCATGAAACCGGAGATCGCTGTGTTCAGGCTGAAGCTCTCCAGACGGGTCGTAATATCGTAAACCAATCTGTGCCGTTCTTTGATCATATCCTTGGTGGCTTTTACATCTGCTTCTTTGCTGTCCATCACCAGATTCCAGAGACGTTTTAAGAAACGGTTTACTCCGTCGATACCACGGTCGTCCCACTCTGCGTCCAGCTCCGGAGGACCTACGAACAGTTCATACATCCTCAGAGAATCACAGCCGTAGTCTCTCACCAGATCATCCGGGGAAACTACATTTCCCTTGGATTTGCTCATCTTGATCCCGTTCTTTCCGGTGATCATCCCCTGGTTGAACAGCTTATGGAATGGTTCATCGAAATCGATCGCGCCAATATCACACAGGAACTTCGTATAGAACCGGGAGTAGAGAAGATGGAGTACCGCATGCTCTACCCCGCCGATGTACATATCCACAGGAAGCATCTCGTCTGCCTTTTCTCTGGAAACCAGCTCCTTGTCGTTATGATTATCCACGTACCGCAGGAAATACCAGGAAGATCCTGCCCACTGAGGCATGGTGTTGGTCTCCCGCTTTGCTGGTTTTCCGCACACCGGGCACTTGCAGTTCACCCACTCGTCAATGGCCGCCAGCGGAGATTCGCCGGTCCCTGTGGGCTCGTAGGACTCTACATCCGGCAGGCGAAGCGGCAGTTCTTCCTCCGGTACCGGTACCGCTCCGCAGTCCGGGCAGTGTACGATCGGGATTGGCTCTCCCCAATATCTCTGGCGGGAGAATACCCAGTCACGCAGCTTATAATTGACGGTAGCACGGCCGATTCCCTTTTTCTCAATAATGTGCGGACCTTCTTTTTTCAAAACAGAAGACTCCATCCCGTTCCATTCTCCAGAATTGATCATGATGCCAGAAGCCTCAGTATATGCCTCAGTCATATGCTCGATCTCTTTTCCGTCCTTGGAAATAACCTGAACGATCGGGATACCAAATTTAGTAGCGAACTCAAAGTCACGATCATCGTGGGCTGGCACACACATGATCGCTCCTGTACCGTAATCCGCCAGGACATAGTCAGACAGCCAGATCGGTACTTTCTCATTGTTCAACGGATTGATGGCGTAGCTTCCTGTGAACACGCCCGTCTTTTCCTTATCCTGCATACGGTCCACGTTGGACTTCATGGAAGCCTCGTAAATGTATTTCTCTACGGCCTCTCTGGTCTCGTCCGTGGCAAGCTCTTTCGCTAAAGCATGTTCCGGAGCAAGTACCATAAAGGTAGCGCCGTACAGGGTATCGGGCCTGGTGGTGTATACGGTGATCTTATCCTCTCTTCCCTCTACCGGGAAATCCACCTCCGCGCCGTAGGATTTGCCAATCCAGTCCGTCTGCATCTTCTTTACCTTTTCCGGCCAGTCCAGCTTATCCAGATCATTTAGAAGACGGTCCGCGTACTTAGTGATGCGCAGCATCCACTGGCGGAGATTTTTCTTGGTCACTTCCGTGCCGCAGCGCTCACATTTTCCATTGACCACTTCTTCGTTGGCAAGCCCTGTCTTACAGGAAGGACACCAGTTGATAGGGAATTCCTTCTCGTATGCCAAACCTTCTTTAAACATCTTTACGAAGATCCACTGGGTCCATTTGTAGAAATCAGGATCTGTGGTATTGACCTCCATATCCCAGTCATAAAGCGCCGCGATCTGGTTGATCTGCTCCTTGATATGCTTCACATTCTCTGCCGTTGAGATAGCCGGATGCACGCCCATCTTAATGGCATAGTTCTCAGCGGGGAGACCAAACGCATCCCATCCCATAGGGTGGATGATATAATATCCCTGCTGCAGCTTATAACGGCTCCACACATCTGAGATCACATAGCCTCTCCAATGCCCTACGTGGAGACCGTTTCCAGACGGATATGGGAACATATCCAGACAATAATATTTCTCCCGTTTGTTCCCTTTCTCATCCACCTTCACGTTTACCGGATTCTTTTCCCAGTTCTCACGCCACTTTTTTTCGATCGCCTTATGATTATAAGGTACTTTTGACATTTCGCATTCTCCTCACTTTCTGATGACATATGAAAAGCCTTTCCATCTCCAAAGAGACGAAAAGGCTTGATTTCCGTGGTACCACTCTTCTTCACACAGGCAAAACTCGCGTCAAGATCAACCGCCTTCTGCCTGGGCGCACTCATTTCCTTCGCTAACGGGAAGACCCGCTCCGGCTTAGTCCCTTGCGGTTTCAGCGGGAGAACTCCAAGGCCAGTTGGGAGCAGCCCTTTACCGCCTCTCACCTCCCGGCGGCTCTCTGAAAAACGGCGAACTCTTACTATTCCTCTTCAACGTTTCTTCACATATTTCTTACTCATTATAAAAAGAACCTTAAAATAAGTCAAGTAGTATTTTCCCCGCTAAGAAAACTCATTTTAAGGTTGTTCCTGCTATCCCTTTCGTGTATAATAAATATAAGTTAACCGTACTGAAAATTTCAGTAAAATATGGTACATAAAGGAGAGGTCGCCATGGTAAATTTATTAACAGGCCCGAAAGGCAGCGGAAAGACACAGCAAATGATCGAACAGGCTAATCTGAAGGCCAAAGAAAGCAACGGAAATGTAGTATTTATCAAGAAGACTCACCGCGACACAGCAAGTGTGGCATTCGATATCCGTACGATCTGTATGGATGATTACCCAGCAATCCAGAACACAGATGAATATATTGGATTCTTATATGGAATGTGCAGTGCCAATCATGATATTGAAAACATTTTCATTGATGGGATCTTAAAACACGCGGACATTTCCCTGGAAAGCATGCCGGAGTTCATTGAACGCGTAAAGAAGATTTCCAAAGAATGCGGAATTGATTTTTACATCAGCATCAGCGCCGCTAAGGAGGAACTATCCTCCGTTGATCAGGAAGGCTGCAGCTTTTTGAACTAACAGATAATGAAAGGATAAAACAGGCAGCCCCTAAAGGGACTGCCTGTTTTGCAAATAAAGAACAATGAGCGGTATCAAGGAACACCAAAGACGAAGGGCCCGCCGGAGACGGCGCCGCCAGATCCGCCGTCTCCTATACGCGGCGCTTTCCTTATGCATCTGTATCGGCCTTATTGCCATCATCCGGCTGCTGTTAAGGCCAGATTCCCCAGACTCCGCTGGAAAAGCGGATAAAGCCGCTGAGAAATCGGCTGAGATCGACACCTCACAGGTAGAGGTCAAAAATCTTGTGATCAATACAGGAACACAAAATTCTGAAAATTCTGACGGCCCAATCAAGATCACCGTCAGTTCCATGGGCGACTGTACTCTGGGAACGGATGAGAATTTTAACCAGTCTACCAGCTTTAACGCCTACTATAACGCCCAGGGTCCAGATTATTTTTTCAAAAATGTCCGTTCCATCCTGGAGGAAGACGACCTTTCCATTATCAACCTGGAAGGGACATTTACCGATTCTGACCAAAGACAGGAGAAAACATTTGCCTTCAAGGCAGATCCTGAGTATGTCTCCATTCTCACCGGAAGTTCCATTGAAGCAGCGAATCTGGCCAATAACCACAGCCGGGATTACGGGGAGGAAAGCTATACGGATACGGTGGAAACTCTGGACCAAGCCGGGATTGCTTCTTTTGGCTATGATCAGGTGGATCTTCTGGAAATAAATGGAGTCAAAGTTGGACTGACTGGCATCTACGAACTTGCGGAACATTTAGATAAGCAGCAGGAAGTCAAAGAAAATATCGCGGCTCTAAAGGAAGCCGGAGCCCAGGTGATCATCGTCAATTTCCACTGGGGCATCGAGAAAGAGTATGTCCCCAATGACACTCAGAAAACCTTAGCTCATCTTGCCATCGATGAGGGCGCCGACCTGGTGATCGGCCATCATCCCCACGTCCTGCAGGGGATCGAACGGTACAAAGGCAAATATATCGCCTACAGCCTGGGAAATTTCTCCTTTGGCGGCAATTCTAATCCTTCTGACAAGGATACTATGATCTTCCAGCAGACGTTCACCGTAGCCGACGGCAAAGCGGAGACCAACGACGATATCAACATCATTCCTTGTTCTCTTTCCTCTGCCAGCGGATATAATGATTACTGTCCCACACCTCTGGAAGGCAGTGAAAAAGAACGTGTCCTGGAGAAGCTGCAAGAATACAGCGCAGATTTTGAGGATGCGCCTGACCTGCTGTAAATGCAGGAAAGGGGCATCCTCTTCTTAATCTTGAAATATAATCAGATCGGCAGCAAAGCCTTGACAAACCGCGGAAGTCTACAGCAGCACTTCATAAAACATGGTCATCGCCGGGATTGTAACAATACAGAATACCACGCACATAACATTAAGTATACTGGCGTATTTCGCTTCGCCGCCATACGTCTGGGCCGCCTGCGTGATCATGGTCGCGGGCGGCGCGCACGCAGCCAGAAGCACCACCATCAGAATATATTCCCCATCGGAATGTATCCCCAGCTTACCCAGGCAGGCAAAAAGCCATGCAAAAAAGGCTGGGATCAGAACCAGCCGGATCAGACAGATAAAATAAGCTCTCCCTGGAGCAAATACCTCTCTTAGGTCTATCTCCCCGATCACCATACCGATCACCAGCATACTTACAGGCCCGATCATATCGCCAAATCCGGTGATCGCTGTATTCACTACCACCGGGAAGGAAATTCCTGTACAAAACAGCAGGATCCCCACTCCGATGGCTATCATGTTGGGATTTAAAAGGATTTTCCGATAGTCTCTCTTTCCTCCCCGGATGATCAGTCCCGTGCCGTGCGTCCAAAACAAAACAGTATGAACGATCATATACGCCGACGTATAGAAGATCCACTCATCTCCCAGCACAGAAGCCACCAGCGGGATGGTCAGATTGGCCGCGTTTGTGTAGATCACGGAAGCTCTCTCAATATCCAGCAAATGGAAGGGGCGGCTCAAACCTTTCATGAGAAGGATCATGAAAAAATGCACAAACACAGAAGCCCCAAAGGCCAGCCCCAGTCCCTGAACTTTATCCGAAGTCATCTCGATCTGAAAGGCATTTACGATAATGCAGGGAGAACAGATATAAACCACCATTCTGGATATGATCTTACTATCCTCCGATGTAAACAAATTTGTCTTAACAACCGCATACCCTACGACCATGGCAAGGAACATAGCGGCAATCTCTTCTGCCAGAAGAAGGCTCAATCCCATTACTCTTCCACCTGTCCTGTCTTTTCTGAAGCCGCTCCGAGAGATAACACAACATTCGTTGTCCCGCCCTCTTTATATTCCATCGTAATCTCCTGTCCCACTTCATACCGAAGGATATCGATGAAATCCACCACAGAAACATCAAAAATGTCCTCAGACCCTTCTACCATCACATAATAGTGAGAATTTCCTTCCACCACAGCCTGGGCGATCTTCGTGATCTTTCCGGTCACAGAAAGCACGTCTTTGTCTTCCCCGGATTCTTGATCGATCCCATTGCTGGCAAGAAGATCCAGGTAATTTTCCTCACACTGGCTGACACTGTCTCCGATCGCTACGATCTGATATTTCTGCACATTGACCATAGCATACTTTTTGACCAGACCCGCATCGTCTTTCAGAGCGATAAAATATGTTGGTTCCCCGGAAATATTTAAAAGCAGCGGGAAGGTTGCCGTATACTTCAAGTTTTGCACCTGGCCTTCCGCGGAAGACATGGCGGAAGTTTCAGTCGCCCCCTCCACTTCGTAGTATTTGGTCTCCATAGTCCGCTGATTAGCCAGAACAAAGCCTACATTGGACTGATCCCCATTAACAGAAGTCACGCCCGTATACATCCATACATCATCGTCCAGCGCCAGATAATTGTATCCTTCCGTTGTCTTCAGACAATCCTTCTGGCTGAGGACGCTGTTGAGAAATCCGTGTTTCAAAGTTCCGTAATAATCAAACAGTTCTACCAAAAGATCCGCGGAGTAGGCCCGGTCCACCCATTGAGGCACGTCTTCAATATCATAGGTCTTCATGCTTCCGTCAATGGCGTTGCAGATCACCACTTTCCCTACGGTCTCGCCGCCAAATAATCCGATATTAAACTTTTTGACCGGCGCGATCCAATAAGGAATCCCTTTCTCATCGATCTCAAAGCTCAGCTCTCCATAGATATAGGTAGGATGAGCAAATCTCAGATGCCGGTAAATATTTCGGTTCAGATGCTCGCTGGTGGTATATTTCATTCCTTCTTCCAATTCCACGAGTTCTGTCGTCTGAGTTGCCATATTGATCCTGATATAAGCTGGAATTCCTTCTGAACGGTTTGTAAACCACTTGATCAGATTGGCGTATTTCAGCGGCGTTACTCTCACCGGATTGTCCTGGTAATTAATCTGGCTGTAAATATCGTCCGCCTCAAACTGAGATACCATGTCCACCATGCTTCCCATCTTCCGGTCTCCCAGAAGGGCCGCCGTATCTTTATCCAGAAGCGGGATCTTATCAAAGGAAAGTTCCTCCACATCCTCCGTAAACTCCCCTTCTTCTACCTTCATCAGCTGCTGATATTTCTTTGCGTTCACGATTGGTGAAGAAAGCAGCGTCCCCGCCAGATAGACCAAGCCCACCGCCAGGATCAGACCGATAAAGAACCGCAGCCCTTTATTCTCCCGAATCTCTCCCGGCCGTACCCTTTTTCTTGCTCCATAGAGCACAGCGGCCGCCACAAGCAGCACAATTATGAAAAACCAGGTCCCCGACGAGTGGATATTAAAAGCCGGCAGGGCAATATAATAATACAGCCCCGCCGCAAGAATCACGATCAACGCGATCATCCATTTCCATTTCTTCTTCATACCATTCCTCCCGATCAGAACTTCTTCCTCCAGGCAAACGCCGTAAATAGGATCAAAAATGGGAAAATCTCCAAACGTCCCACCAGCATATCAAGTGAAAAGATAATTTTTGAAAATACCGAAAAATCAGCGAAACTTCCCATCGGCCCCACTACCGCAAATCCCGGTCCAACATTGTTCAATGTGGTCATTACAGCGCTCAGCGTAGTCTCCATATCCATATTATCAAGAGATACCAGGATTACAGATCCGGCGGCGATCACTGCGTATGCCATCAGATAATAATATACATTCTTCAGCGTCTCTGAATTCATCTTTTTCCCATTGAGCCGGATGATACTGACGGACTTTGGATGCACCAACTGTTTGACAGACTGCTTGATCGTTTTCAGAACGACCAATCCTCTGGATACCTTGATGCCTCCGCCGGTGGATGAGGCGCAGGCGCCGATCACCATCAGAAGGATCAAGATCCATTTCGAGAACATCGGCCAGTAGTTAAAGTCTGTAGTAGCAAAACCGGTAGTTGTTATAATGGAAGCCACCTGGAACAGGGAATACCGCAGAGACTGCATAAAATTCGGATAATCCCCGTTGATATTTATGGCGATCAAAAGCGTTGCGATAGCAATGATCAGCAAATACGCCCTCAATTCCTCGTTCTTCCACACCGGTTTGAAGTCTCGGACGAGCAGCAAGAAATAAAGTCCAAAATTGACTCCAAATAAAATCATAAAGATCGAGATCACCACATCAATATAAGCGCTGTTAAAATGTCCTACACTGAGAGCGTAATTAGAGAACCCTCCGGTTCCCGCCGTCCCGAATGTATGGATCAGGCTGTCAAACAGATTCACACCGCCAAAAAGCAGCAGAACCACCTGGATCACCGACAGCGCCAGATACATTCCATATAAGATCCGGGATGATTCCCGCATCTTGGGCACCAATTTGTCCTTCTCCGGCCCCGGTACTTCTGCCCGCATAAGATACATCCCGCTCTCTTTGTCCAGGCTGGTCAGCATCATAGCAAATACCAGCACTCCCATACCGCCTACCCAGTGGGTAAAGCTCCTCCAGAACAGCATACACTGAGGAAGTGCTTCCACATCTGTCAAAATGGTAGAACCTGTTGTTGTAAATCCGGAAACAGTCTCAAAAAACGCGTCAATATAGCTTGGGATACTTCCGGAAATGGTAAATGGCAGCGCGCCAAATAAGGACCACAAGAGCCATACAAGGGCTACGATCAGCATTCCATCTTTTCCATAGATTTTCTTATTCTTCGGTTTTCTGATCCCCGCAAGGAGAAAAATCACTGCCAGAATCCCGGCTGTGATCAAAAAAGAAATCCCGCTCTTTTCTTGATAGATCAATCCGACAAAGGCAGGCAGCAACAGCAGGAGCGCCTCCACTCCAAGCATCTTTCCTAATATGTAACCTATCATTTTCAGATTCATAGCTTTTCCCTCTAATTCCTATACCAGTATATCGCTGAAGCTGTCGATCACATGTCCTTTCGTGACTACGATCACGCTGTCTCCAACCTCAATATGATCATCTCCGTTCGGGATGATGATCTCCCGCTTACGCCCGATACAGGCGATCAAATTGTTGGGCTTTGTCTCCAGATCTTTTAAGGGAACATTTGTAAACCGGCACTCTTTTCGGATGATAAATTCCTGCGCCTCTATTTTTCCATTTACCAATTGATACATGGTCTCAACATTATCACTGCTGTATGAATTCTTCCTTGCTCTGACGTAGCTCATGATCGCGTCGGCCGTGGCGCTCTTGGCAGAAATGATACTGTCGATACCCATTCCTTCTACCATCTGAGCCCTGCTGTCTTCATTGACTTTTGCGATGATCTTCTCGACTCCCTGGCTTTTCGCGAACAAGGACAAGATAATATTCTCTTCATCCATGCCTGTCAGCGCTACCAGAGCGTCCGCCTCATAAATTCCCTCTTCCATAAGAAGATCATGGTCTGTAGCATCTCCATGGATGATGGTGGCCTTTGGGAAATTCTCGCAAAGCACTTCACACCGCTCTTTATTCTTCTCGATGATCCTGACCTGCATGCCAGCCTGCAAAAGCTGATGAGTCAGATAAAAGCAAAGATGGCCGCCGCCGCAGATCAAAACGTTGCGTACTTTCATAGTTTTTCTTCCCAGTGATTTGAAGAAACTCTTCAGATCACGGTGAGTCGCCGCGATATGCAGCCGGTCGCCCTGCTGGATCACAAAATCCCCGTCCGGGATATAGACTTCGGTTCCTCTCTTTACCGCGCATACCAAGATCTTGATCTGGAATTTCTGATAGATCTCCGCCAGAGAAAGGCCAGCCAGCCGGCTTTCGTCACGTACCGGGAACTCGATCAGTTCCACCCTTCCCTTCATAAAGGTTTCTACTTTATCGGCCTGCGGGAACAGCAGTACTCTTGCGATCTCATTTGCCGCGGTCAGCTCAGGGTTGACTGCCATACTCAGTCTCAGATCTTCTTTCAGCAGACCGATCTGACGGTAATAAATCGGATTACGCACACGGGCGATGGTGTGTTTCGCTCCCAGCCTTCTGGCCAGCAGACAGCTTAACATATTCAGCTCGTCTGTAGACGCGCAGGCGATTACCAGATCCGCATGGGGAACGTCAGCCTGTTTCTGAACTTCTGCATCTACGCCGTTTCCCGTAATACAGAAAATGTCCAATTCATTTAACGCGGCTTTTAATTTCCCCTCATTCTGATCGATCAGTACAATGTCATAGTCCTCATCAGCCAGTTCTGTAGTTAGTTTATGGCCGACTTTTCCATCACCAATAATCACAATTTTCATTTCTTTATCCTCACTGAAGCACAAAATAATAAATGACATTCAGGGCAAACATATTTTTGCCCTGTCAGTAATGAGATTATAGCACTTTTGCATCATAAAAAAAAGAGTCAATTTCCCCCTTTTCTCCGCCTGCGAAAAACGCAAAAAACCGCGCAAAAAAGCTGTCTGGCGAACCAGCGCCAGACAGCCTGCTTTATTCTGAACAAAATCTTTACTCTTCTTCTGCCCTTTTTGCGATCTCTGCTTCCTGCACATCAGACGGGGCCTGCTCGTAACGCGCGAACTCATAAGAGTAGGTTCCGCGCCCTCCTGTCATGGAGCGCAGGGTCGTACAGTATCCGAATAAGCCCGTCATTGGAACGTCTGCTACGATCTCCTGGTTTCCGCCCGCTACCGGGTTCATTCCCAATACACGGCCTCTTCTCTTATTCAGATCACCCATCACATCTCCGGTATAATCATCAGGAACCGTCACCTTCACAGAAGCGATTGGCTCAAGGAGTACTGGAGAGGCTTCCATAAAGCCTTTCTTGAACGCCTGGATCGTTGCGGTCTTAAAAGCCATTTCTGAGGAGTCTACCGGATGATAAGACCCATCATACAAAGTCGCTTTCACGCCTACTACCGGATATCCCGCTAAAGGTCCTTTGATCACAGACTCCTGGAGTCCCTTTTCTACCGCCGGGAAGTAGTTCTTCGGAACCGCGCCTCCTACAACGGTCTCTTCAAATACATACGGTGTCTCCAGGTCTCCGGACGGCTCAAATTTCATCTTAACATGGCCATACTGTCCATGGCCGCCGGACTGTTTCTTGTATTTGGTATCCACATCTGAGTTCTTGCGGATGGTCTCACGGAAGGCAACCTTAGGCGTTTCCAATGTGATCTCGCATTTATATCTCGCCGCCAGCTTGCTTGCCACGATCTCTAAGTGCTGGTCGCCCATACCATAGAGGAGAGTCTGGCGATTCTCGCTGTCATTGACTGCCTTCAGCGTTACATCCTCAGCCATCATTCTCTGAAGAGCCTGGGATACTTTATCCTCATCTCCTTTATTTTTCACCACGTATTTCATATACGTATAAGGTTTGGAGTACTCTGTCCTGCCGTATAAGATTGGCGTGGATTTGGTGGAAAGGGTATCTCCCGTCTTGGTATTGCCCAGTTTTGCGATAGCTCCAATATCGCCCGCGAACAGTTCACTGACCTCCACCGGTTTATTTCCGTTCATGGTATAAATCTTTCCAAGCTTCTCGTCCGCTTCTGTATCCGCGTTGTAAAGCGTGTCCTCTCCTTTGAGTACGCCGGAGCAAACTTTGATGAACGAATACTTTCCGATAAATGGATCTACCATTGTTTTGAATACATAAGCTGATTTCGCTCTCGCGAAGTCATAATCCGCCTGATAGATCTCGTTGGTCTTACGGTTGATTCCGGCGCACTCCCGGCAGTCCGGGCTTGGGAAGAACCGAACGATATCCGACAGCAGGTTGGCTACGCCTTGAGCCTGGATATTGGACCCCATAGCAACCGGAACGATGCTTCCATCCATTACCTCTGTACGCATAGCCGCGCGGATCTCTTCAATGGAGAACTCCTCTCCCGCGAAATAGCGCTCCATAAACTCATCGCTGGTCTCCGCTACCGCTTCCAGCAGCTTCTCCCGGTAGATCTCCAGGTTCGGTTTACAGTAATCCGGAATCTCACATTCTTCTCTCTGGCCGATGCCGGTATAACGTCTTCCCGCGTTCTTAATGATATTGACATATCCCACCAGTTTCTCATTTTCACGGATCGGCTGGAAATGAGGCGCGATCACTTTTCCATAGCGGTCGGTCAGGTCTTGGACCACCTGGCGGAAACTGGCGTCGTCTACGTCCATCTCGGTTACATAGACCATACGCGGAAGATTATATTTATCGCACAATTCCCATGCTTTTTCCGTTCCCACTTCCACGCCGGCCTTGCCGGACACTACGATCACCGCCGCATCCGCCGCGCTGACCGCTTCTTCCACTTCGCCTACAAAATCAAAGTATCCAGGTGTATCCAGTACATTGATCTTAGCTTTCTCCCACTCGATCGGCACCAGCGTTGTGCTGATTGAAAATTCACGCTTCTGTTCCTCTTTATCAAAATCACTGATCGTGTTTCCGTCCGCGACTTTGCCCATCCGGTTCACTGCCCCTGACACATATGCCATGGCTTCCACAAGGCTTGTCTTTCCGCTTCCTCCATGTCCTAAGAGGACCACGTTCCTGATCTCGTCCGTTCTGTAAACTTTCATATAAGCTGCCTCCTTGCCTTAGTAAAATCTCATGTAAACATTGTACTAAAAAATCACTCTCATTACAACTGATTTATGCAATATTTACAATGTATTTTACTTTCCCGCTTTAAAGTGCCATATCATTGACAATCAATTAGGGACAGGGTAAAATGAATTGGGGGCGGGGGGTTTTTTAAAAGACCCC
>OGYF01001963.1_pt1 | contig 16318 bp, 10 predicted proteins | sample 1576451 | NCBI WGS metagenome assembly OGYF01 (sample SAMEA3541505, study PRJEB24748) | human gut metagenome | biome: human gut; feature: human-associated habitat; material: faeces | place: China | collected 2012 | reverse complement strand
TATTTCCCAAGTAATTTCATCATTCGCATAACGTGAAATAGAAACGCCATTCTGATAATATCCTCCAGCATTACCCAATGTTCCAAAATAAAAACCTTTATCTTTATTATTCATATTAACATTAGACAAATAGAAGAAACGGTCTTCTTCATTACCAATAGCGTCATTTCCAACCAAACCGTAAGTAGCTTTCAATTTCAATTTATTCACAACTTTCTTCCATTCGTCTTTGTAAAATTTTTCATTTGAAACAACCCATCCTAAACCTCCTGAGGGAAAGAAACCAAAACGTTCTTTTTTTGCAAAACGTTCAGAACCGTTATACCCAAAGTTAAATTCAGCGAAATAACGTCCGTCGTAAGCATAAGTATAACGTCCTGCCAAACTGATATTTCGTGAAGGTAATGACTTTTGTAGGTCACTTTCATTTCCATTCTTCGATTCCCTCATCGTGAAAACCAACAAGCCGCCAACATTATGTTTTTCATGGAAAATACGATTCCAGTTCAATGCACTTTCAAAATAAAGAGCAGAATTAACCTTTTTTTCTCCCGGCACATAATTCAAATATTCCGTGCCGCTCTGTTCATTCAATATATTCAGTTTGTAAGTATCTGAGGCCTTGTCGTACATACCTGCTGAATAATAAAAAGGATTATAAGCACGTTTTACTTCAAAGTATGAATAACGACTCGTATTAAACAATCCCCTCAAAGAAAGACCTTCGGTTATGAAATCCAATTTTTGCTCCAATTCAAACTGGGCAAACATATTGGAAGTCGAATATTCTTTATACCCTTTTACCATCTCTGCATACGGATTCATATATTGTGCCTTATCTGCATTACCAAATAAAACATGTTGAGTATATTTATTCGCTTCATCAGGCAAATAATAGGGCGGAAACAACGCCGGATTGGCATTCATCACTTTCTTATACAAATCATCTCCGCCATCCAACGGACCACTATAATCGTCAAAAGTACCCTGCAAACGAACCTTTGCTGTTGTTGTAGGTGTTACTTTAATATTTACGTTGGAACGTAAAATATAACGATTCAAATTGACATTATTATTAAAGTTACTTACACCGTCTACTTTCTGATTTCCTTTATCTGAGTTATAAGTTCCTGTGATATAATAACTTGCAACTTTACCACCACCACTTAAGTTGAAATTCAAGCGACGACTATGAGCCTGTTTTTTAAACATAATATCATACCAATCATTAGCCGGGTAAACATACGGATTTCCTCCGGCAATCGTATTATCGATTTTCTGTTGTGAATACATAGTTGCTCCCAGTGGGTCACGTGTTTTAATGGCCTCATTGTGCAGCTTCATATATGTTACCGCATCTGCCAAATCGACCATACTTGTAGGGGTTGTGATAGACTCTTCATAACGGACATTCAGTCTGGCTTTTCCTTCAACACCTTCTTTCGTTGTAACCAAAATAACGCCATTTGCTCCACGCGAACCATACAGGGCTGTTGCTGCAGCATCTTTCATAATATTAAAACTGGCAATGTCATCTGGCTGGATTTTTGACAAATCTGAAGAAGATATTTCATTATTATCCAACAATACCAATGGATCTTTTTTATAACCGAATGTTGTTACACCGCGAACGAAGAATTCTGCATTGTCTTGTCCAGGTTCTCCACTTCTCTGATAAGCAATCAAGCCGGAAATACGACCAGCCAAAGATGTTGTCAAGTTACTACTGGGAACTTTTAAATCAGTAGGTTTAACGGAAGTAATAGAAGAAATAACCGATTCTTTTTTCTGCTTGGCAAAAGCAACAACAGTAACCTCTTCCAATTCGTCAACTTTAGGTTTCAATGTAACATTCAGTTCTTTTTTACCTATAACAGGAATTGTTTGCGTTTCCATTCCTAAATAAGTAAAGACCAATTTGTCTGATTCTTTTACTTCTATAGAATATGTCCCATCAACATCGGTAGTTACCCCCCTCGGCGTTCCTACAACCTGAATAGCAACTCCAGGCAAAGGTTCACCTAAATCATCTGTCACTACTCCACTGATTTTTTTCTGTTGTTGCATTGGAGCAGGAATAAGAGCCATTCCTGCTTTTTTGACTTTATTATCTGTAATAGTAGATTTTTCATCAGCTCCAGTGGCAAAAGCCGAATCTGCCAAAACAAATAAAAATGTCGTAAAAACGAATATAGGAAGGGATCTTTTAGCTACCATCCCTATTTCAATTCTTTTTTTATTCATAATAATTACTTAGTTTAAGAGTTTTAACCAGTTTTACATTTGGTTTAATCTTACGTGAACCGAATAATTGTGTAAACATTATCCGTTTTTAGCATACTGTCCTTTTCTTTATATCATAGGCATTAAATTTAGGTTTACAAATTCTTTTATATTCATTAATACTATAGCTATATCTCATCCACCTTCAATTCGTATTGAGATTAGAGATAAGGTCAAACAAAAGTTAATCCAAATATCAAACGACTATTCATAAGTCTAAACCATAAAAATCATCACCTTTGCAATCTATTATTGCATACTTATAAAAAAAGTCTCTGAACCATAGTCTTTGTAGAACTATGGTTCAGAGACAATAATTATTTCGAGATAATCAGTAAATTGCGTCAAAAATATGCAGACAAAACTCAACAAACGTTTTGTTAAAGGTTAAAACTTCACCTTTTACCCCTCTATTATTAGTTTAATATCGGATTTTGCAAAAAAAAGAACGGATTTTTTAAACGATTTTATCGGATGTTTTTCTATTTTTGCAAAAAGATACGTAGTTCTACAAAAACTATGATCATTATTTAACTAATCATCAATCCCTGCCTATATATATTGAATCACATTTTATTCTTTAACAGACGGAGGAAACAGTGCTTTCGTTATTTTCCGACGTACAAGTCAAACAGAAAGTACACCCCCAAAAAGCATTGTTTTTTTTTATATTTTCACATCATCAACTTCATTTATTATTAAACTCTTTCACCGCATCAAACATCGCGATAATATTCTCCGGCGGAACATCCGGAAGTATATTGTGCACGGTATTAAAGACAAAACCACTTCCGGACGACATGATCTCCAGACGCTCCAGGACTTGTTCACGAACTTGAGCCGGTGTGCCGTTGTTCAGTGTGCCGACGGTTTCTACACCACCGCCCCAGAAAGTACAATCCTGTCCGAACTCTTTTTTCAGAAATTCGGGAGACATATCTACGGCATTGGTTTGTACCGGGTTGAAAACTTCAATTCCTGCCTCGATCATATGGGGCATCAATGAAGAGATAGAACCGCAGGAATGGATAAAGGTATGCATCTGACTATGAGATTTTACATAATCACATAACTGTTTATGACGGGGTTTGAAAAGGGTTTTATAAGTATCCGGATCCATGAACGGACCGGTTGTCATCCCGAGATCATCCCCGAAGCGGATAATGTCAACTATATCGCCGACCGAAGCACAGACCTTTTCAAGTGTTGCCAGGTGACGTTCCAGTAACTCATCCAATACACGTTCCACCTGATCCGGATCACAAAGCAGGTCCATCAAGAAATTATCCATCCGGCGCAGGAATGTTCCCCATTCAAAAAGATTGCAACCGCAAACGATCATCAACGCTTTATCCGTTGTCTCCCGCAAATGCAAGGCATTTGTTCTCAACTGTTCCCAAAAACCGTCATCAGCAGCATGATCCCAGGGACTGTGCACATAACGCGACCACAGGACACGTCCCATCTCTTCATCCAGACCGTCGTAACTATCAGGATAGCCATCCACATAAGGGAAATAGGACTGGTCGAAGAATGTGGCACCTTTCGGCATCATTGCTAACAGGCGTTTACCATCGGTATCATAACAATGCCAGGAACCGTTGGGTTGTTCTACAGGATTAAACCAGGCGGGATACAGGGCTTTATCGCCATTAGCCAGTATTGTCTCCTGCCAGTCGGACGGACTCACATTAAACGTACGGCCGATATCGAGGACATCAATACCGAACTGATCGATAATCGACAGATCCGGCTGTGCCAGTTGCTGTACCACATCGTAAATCTGAACCGGGAGGTCGGTACGCCCCAGATATTTTAATAAATTGGAATAGGCAATTGCCGAAATACCCGAACTGGGAGTTGCTCCCATATCGACCGGAACACGGTCAGGCTCTTTATGAGCTATAGCTGATAAAACACGTTCTCTTGAAGTCATAATTTTCAATTCTCAATTTTCAATTTTCAATCATCCTCACTCTCCGCCACTCATTCCTATAATGAAAGAGGCAGCAACCAATACGACCAGTCCGGCATACATCCATGCTTTTGTCTTTGTATCCGTAGCCTTCCATTCGCCCCGGTACAATCCCCAAAGGGTAGCAAAGACAATGGTCAGCGACATCAATATCCCCCAGGCCGTAAACGAAAACTCTCCCATCCGGCTTTTCCCCATACCGTAAAAGATAAAGTTGACAAACCAAAGAAAACCCGCCAATCCGCAATACAGATAGTTGCTTGAAACAGCGATATCCTTTGTCTTTACAAAGACTTTCAGGTTATTATTCTTTTTCGACAGGAACAAGCACCAAATCGCAGTCGCCCAAAAAGAACCACCGAACAATACGAAAAAGACAGGTAACGTCTGGAATAGCGGATCGATACCCGAAGCGACCAAAGCAGATGAAATCCCCGTACCCTGTTCTATACCCAGGGCTTGCGAAGCACCGGTTATTCCGACAAAGAAAACCAGCACCAGTCCTTTTCCGAAATTAAGTTCCGGGTTCGCTTCCGGTCCGGCACCTTTATCTTTCCGGTAACCGGCATATCCACTCAAAGCAATACCGACTGCGGCAATCAGCAAACCGGCTATCAACATAGTCCCCCCGGATTGTTGCAAGAGAATATTCAAACGCCCGTCGATAGCCGGAGGAATGATCGTTCCCAGTATCATCATCAATCCCAAAGAAAGCGAGAAGCCTAACGAAAGCCCCAGATAACGCAGGGAAAGTCCGAAGGTAAGATTACAAATACCGTAGATGATCCCCAGTAAAAAGATCCATCCCAACGTCTGTGCCGGGACACCGGACAGCACATTCATAAAGCCCGGACAAAAAACATAGCATGCCACCAACGGCACGATCACATAAGCAAACAAACTATATATCAGCCAATAGTTTTCCCACGCCCAGTTACGGGTCTTTCCAAAAGGGATCGAGAAACTTCCCGACGAAAATGCTCCGATAGCTATCAGCCCAATTCCGAATAATAATTCAAATGTCATAACTCTTAATGTTTTTTTCTTCTAATATTCCGATACGCACAAGAGGCACTGTTACAGATATCACAGCCATAAGGTCGCTTTCTGACCTCATCCCCTATTCCTATAATTCCGCTAACCGATTTGATCGGCTGCATCAGACAAGATTCATTGATAGTAATCCCGGTCGGGTGGTCGCCGATATAGGCAAACAGATCGCGCTGCCCTGACAATGCCCATTCGCAATAGCCCGGACTGTAACGGTTCGTGATCTTCTTTCCCTGTTCCGTCATCTCTTCTTCCAAATACTGCTGCACTTTATCCATTGCATTTTCAACGGTCGCCGAGCCGATCGACTCGACAACGAATGCCTCCAGAAAATCACCGTTCTGCTGATAAGCATGTGACAACCCGGTAAAAGTTTTCCCTGCGGTACAAAGAAATAAAGCTATCCGGCCGGATCCTTTCATATAACCGCTAATCTTACGCCCTGTATGCAAATACCCTGCAGAACAAGCGACTATTCCTTCTCTCACATTTACTTCCGGACAATCCAGTACGCGGTATCCGCCGATAATCTCTTTCGAATCTTTCAATTCGTCAAAGGTTTTCTCCACAATCTCCGAGACGAGTGCATAACTCTCTGAATCCGGGATTTGGAGGTACTCCATCAATACCGGTATTTCCGGACGAACCTCTTCAAACGAAAATGTGTATGACCGGAACATCATTTCCCTGTATTAAAATCGGCTATTGCCTGATAGAAGGCTTTGATATTTGCATCCGGGACCAAAGGCGGCATATCACAACCGGAAGAGATAACAAAGTTTTTATACTGCGATGTCTTTGACAACAAATCAGCAGTAATCCGGTACACCTCTTCCGATGTGGCCTGTTTCAGAATGCCGACAGGGTCGATGTTTCCCATCACGATGAGGTCTGACGGGCATTGTTCCAGCGTCTCAACCATATTTACGGCATTTCCGAAATGTAAAGCTGCAGCGCCGGAATCAATCATTGCCTGGGTACATTGTCCTTTATTTCCGCAATTATGTAAGATCACAGCAAAGTTCTCATCCTGTACCGCCTCCACTATCTGCCGGACATAAACGGTCGAATATTCCTGACAGTCTTCATTGGAAAGTAATCCGGCAGCCGGTTCGGCCATGATCACACCTGTTGCGCCGATCGCTTTCAGCTCCCGGCAATAAGCTGTAATATAAGCTGTACATTTATCCAACAGCGTTTTTACCACATCCGGTTCGATATAAATACCGACCATAATCTCAGACATATCATAGAGTCTTCCCGCTAATGAGAAAGGACCGATACAGCCGGACAGGACAGGTTTGTCTTTTATGTTTTCCACTGCCAGGCGGTTCGCTTTCAGATATTCCGGCATCCGGCCTGCAGACAAAGAAGGGACCTGCAGGCTATTCACGGTTTCTTCGTCATACACCAGACGCCCGGTAACACTGGGTACCTCGTGTTCCGGCATACTGATCGCACAACCAAAAGCCTCCGCCTCGACAGTCAAATCCATAATGACGGTACAAGCCGTTGTAGGATAGGTTTCCGTCACCTGTTTGATTGCCTGATAATGAACCTCGCCGTCCGTAACGGCATCGATCACTTTTTTCCCGATCGCTTCAATTCCGGGATGGGTCATGATAGGGATAGCGATCCGCTTGTCGCTATCCTGTAATTGCTCGATAAACTTATTCATACGCTATCAGGCTACGATTGATTCCAACCAGTTGATATTATCCTGCGGATCACGGGCATAAGCATCCGCCCCGATCTTTTGAGCAAATTCCGCATTCAACGGTGCGCCACCGACAACCACTTTAGTTTCGGGATATTTTGCACGTATAGTGGCGATCATCGGTTGCATATTACTCATGGTAGTAGTCAGCAAGGCAGACATACCGCAGACAGCTCCGGGATGTTCGTCCAATGCCTGGATATATTTCTCGGCCGGCACATCCGTCCCCAGGTCGATCACTTCCCAACCGGAGCCTTCCACCATCATGCCTGTCAGGTTCTTGCCGATATCGTGCAAGTCCCCCATAACGGTACCGATAACAAATACACCTTTCCGTTTGATCTCGCCATTCTGAAAAAAAGGTTTCAGGTGCTTCATGGCACTGTTCATCGCTTTAGCCGATAACAACATTTGAGGTACGAATATCTTCCCTTCCGTAAACTTATTGCCAACCCGGTTCATTGCCGGGATCAGGGCGTCATTCAGTACGGATTGAGGAGATAAGCCGTTCTCCAATGCTTCCCGGGTCAATTCGTCAGCACCCGGTTGTCCTTTCATTGCCGGTGGATAGGGCGATGCAAGACTGATCTTGCCGAATTCCACGCATTCGCCAAGTTTAATAATAATGTCGTTCATGTTCAATAATATTTAAAGCCTATTCTATTTATATGCTATTCAGTCTGTATGGAAAACCTCTTCCATAGCAGCCCACCATTCGCCGGGAGCACGGTTCTCTACCGGTTGCTGGCAAGGGTCGGTGAGCTTCCACCATTCCTGTGTGGTCGGATCGGCAGCCATTCGCTGCATATCCTTTTCATAATCATTTCCGATATATTCATAATAACTATACAGCATTCCGTCTTTGTAATAAATGGAGTAATTGCGGATATTACACTCACTGATCATAGCCAGCACCGCCGGCCATACAGCAGCATGCAATTTCTTATATTCCTCCAGTTTTTCAGGCTTTACGCCGATAACACTTCCATAACGTTTCATATTTTTCTGTTTATTAGATTAAGTATGAGCAAAAATAGCAGAAGTAAAAGAGTTGAAGTTTTCATTTTGCGTGGTTCTTTTGACTGTTTCCGAGATTTGAAGAATTACTTAGTTCATAAAGGACTAAGTCACTAAAGACGACGAATTACAGGGGAAAAGTATGGAACATGATTATACAGAGTTAGTTATAGGTTACTTGCAAGGTAATCTTTCCAAAGAAGAAACAGACCTTTTTTACGATTGGGTGAATGAGAGTGCCTCCAACAAAGAGACATTCTTTGAAATCAAAGCAATGTATGATGCCGGTCTGTTTTTAGGAAAACCGCTGGATACGGCTTCCAGCTGGCAGCGTTTGCTTAATAAAAAGAAAAATTCACAAACTCGCCGGTTCAATCTTTGGTACCAAATAAGTAGCTATGCAGCGGTGGCCCTGATAGCTGTGGCGATTAGTTCTGTTTTCTTTTTATTTATCCGTGATGACGACAAGACTTTATATTCTAAGTATATAGGAGGTGACGGCCTGGAGGCAGATGTAATAGAGTTACCAGATGGTACACATGTTAGTCTTGGCTCAAAAACGACTTTCCATTATGATAAGAATTTTGGAAAAGATAAACGTATTGTATATCTGGAAGGTGAGGCATATTTTGAAGTCGCCAAACAAAAGAATAAACCTTTTATTGTAAAGACAAAAGAACAGGATATCGAAGCCCTTGGAACCAAGTTCAATGTAATGGCTTATCCAATGGATTCTATGACAATCACTACGTTGCTGGAAGGATCAGTTCGTCTGACAACAATGCATATTGCTAAACAAACGATATTGGAACCCAACCAGCAGTTTGTATATAACCGGAATACAGAATCAGCTATCCTTCGAAAAGTGGATGCCCGGCAATTTGTATCGTGGACTTCCGGTTATTATTATTTTCATGAACAAAGTCTAAAAGCAATTTTAGATCGTCTTAGTCACGTTTATGGTGTAGAGTTTGCTGTAAGTTCTAAGACATTGAATAAGCGCACTTTCACCGGAACTTTCTATCGGGGACAGAGTATTAAAGATATTATGGAAATCGTCAATCTTTCTATTCCGGTCAAATATAAGATTGACGACCGTCATGTGACGATTTCGGAAAAATAGGTTATAATAGAGTAGTTAACTTTTAAATTCAATAATATGAGTGGATAACGTAAGAAATTAAAAAAAGAAGGGAAAATATCTTGCCGGATATTCTTTTCTAAAGTGTGTGATTCAATTAAACTTCCATTGCCGTGGAATGTGTTTTTAATCTTAAAACAATCAAAGTATGAATAATCAACGAATAGTTGTTTCCGTAAACCTGAAAAGAACTATTAAAATTATGAAGCTAACCGTGTTAATGCTTGTTGTTTGTCTATCGCAAATGGTAGCGGCAACTTATGCACAAACCACCAAATTGAGTGTCTCTGTTAAAAATGAAACACTGGAGCATGTATTGAAACAAATAGAAAAACAGTCTGAATTCCTGTTTTTCTATAATCTGGAAGAGATAAACAAGAATGAAAGGATCTCAATTGATAAGAGAAATACGAATATCTCAGAAATTCTGGATGCGATTGCTGAAAAAACCGGACTGAAATATGCAATAAGGGATCGTCATATTGTATTGATGGTGAATAATGAACCTCCTGCTGTTGCACAACAATCACATAGAGTAACAGGTGTTGTAAAAGATGCAGCGGGAATTCCGGTTATTGGGGCCAATGTAGTAGTGAAAGGTACGACGAATGGTACAGTAACAAATATAGATGGAGAATATAGTTTGAGTGTACCTTCATCGGCTGTTTTACAGGTTTCTTATATCGGTTATAATACACAGGAAGTTACCGTAGGAAATAAAACTGTGTTGAATATTTTATTACAAGAAGATTCTCAGAGATTGAATGAGGTTATTGTTGTTGGGTATGGTACACAGAAAAAAGCAACTTTAACGGGGGCAGTGGCCAGCGTAAGATCAGAACAGATCGCGAATAGAGCAGCTTCTGATGCAACAAATTTGCTGACAGGTATAGCTCCGGGATTAACAGCCATTCAACGTTCCGGACAGCCGGGTGCTGATGGTGCTGAATTTATTATTCGTGGTCCCGGTACATTAAATTCAACATCTCCTTTGATTATAGTCGATGGAATTCCCGGTAGTTTGAATGCAATAGATCCGAATGATATCGAAAATATCAGTGTTTTGAAGGATGCTGCATCTGCTGCCATTTATGGTGTACGTGCTGGTAACGGTGTTATCTTAGTAACCACAAAGAAAGGAAAGGAAAGGAAGGGCGCATGAAAGTTTCTTACAATGGGTATATCGGTTTTCAAAATCCGACACGTTTACCTAAATGGGTGAATTCAGCAGATTATGCTACACTGTATAATGAAGCTTTGACAAATGACGGATTAGCACCGAAGTATTCAGAAACCGATATTGACAATTATCGTAAAGGAACTGATTCGGATTTATATCCAAACTCCGATCAAACAGATGCTTTGTTTTCAAAAAATGGTTTTCAACATAGTCACCATATTCAGTTAGATGGAGGAACGGAAAAAACAAGATATAACTTTTCTTTGGGTTATCTGAACAGAGAAGGTTTGATAGCACAAACAGATCTGGAAAGATATTCTATCAGAGGAAACTTTGACTTTGATATCAGTAAACGTGTGAACTTTGGGGTGAATTTTTCTTATATCAGACAGGAAAAATCACAACCCTACCAAAGTATTAGTGAGTTAGTTCATCGTTCATACCGTGAAACTCCTGTAACTCCGATCAAATGGTCTAACGGAAATTGGGCAGCCTTTATGAATGAACATAATTCGGTGGCAGAAGCTGAAAATGGAGGATATGACCATTATACAGATAACTTCCTGACAGCAATTGGAACACTAGAAATAAAGCTTATAGACGGATTGTCTGTAAAAGGGGTTGCTGCGATGAATGGTAATTTTACTCATACCAAAAGACAGCAATATAATTTATCTCTTTATAATGCACCGGACGTTGTCGGTATGAAGTTCAGACCCTATCTGTTTGAAAATAGAGGTGAGTCTTCCGATATAAATCTACAAGCATTTTTAAATTATAACAAAACATTCGGAATGCATAATGTAGCAGCAGTATTAGGTTATGAACAGCGTAAATATACAAACTCTTCTATTGCTGCATCCCGTTATGATCTTCCGGAGAACAACTTGTTGGACCAAATAAATGCGGGAGATGCATCTGATCAACGTAATGATGGTGGTATGGATGAGAATAGCATCCGTTCAGTATTCGGCCGAATAAATTACAATTTTGCAGAACGTTATTTGCTTGAAGTTACACTAAGATATGATGGATCTTCACGTTTTCCCAAAAACAATCGTTTTGAGTTATTCCCCTCTGTTTCTGCCGGATGGCGTATTTCTGAAGAAGACTTTTTCAATTTTGATCCGATATCTAACTTGAAGTTAAGAGCTTCCTGGGGACATTTAGGAAATCAGGAAATTGGAAATTATGCTTATCAGAACAAATATTCTTTAGGCCGTTTATATGGCTTTGGAAATATAATGTATTCCGGTATCGCAGAAAATTATTCTATGTCAAATTCCACTATCGGTTGGGAAAATACAGAAATGGTGAATGCCGGTTTGGATTTGAACATGCTTAATAACCGATTATCATTCACTTTTGATTATTTTGTAAGAAATACCCGTGATATTTTAATGAGCTTGCCTCAACCCACTATTTTAGGGGCTTATGCTCCGGTAATCAATGCCGGTGCTGTGCGCAATAAAGGCTTTGAAATGCAACTGGGGTGGAATGATCAGTTGAAAGACTTTAATTATTATGCTAATTTAAGTGTATCCAGAGTAAAAGACAAAATTACTGACTTGAAGGGGGCTGATACTCCGGGGCGTTCCGTGGGAGATCCGATTAATAATATTTTTGGTTTAGAAGCTATTGGCTTGTTTGCCTCAGAAGAAGAAATAAAAAATGCTCCTAATCAAGACTATACAGGAGGAGCCTCTCCTGGTGATATCAGGTATAAAGATCAGAATGGAGATAAAAAGATTACGGCTGAAGATCGTGTTAATTTAGGTAATACTTTCCCTGGAGTTACTTTCGGTTTACAATTGGGGGCCAGTTACAAAGGCTTTGATATCGCGACAACTATTCACGCTGTTGCTGATGTGCAGGGTTATTTGACAGGTACAGCTGCTCAGGCATTTGCTAATGGAGCTAGTGCATTGGAAGCTCAAAAAGATCGTTGGACTCCCAATAATCTGAATGCTTCTTATCCGCGGCTTTCGCTGAATAATGCCAGCCGGAATTATACTCAGACAAATTCATTCTTTATGGAAAATGCAAGTTATATAAAGATGAGGAATTTGCAAATAGGTTATTCACTGCCTAAGTCTATCTTAAGTAACCTATTTGTTGAAAAGTGCCGTTTTTATGTAAATGCAGACAATTTGTTTACAATAACCAGTTTCAGAGGGTTTGACCCGGAAACACCCTGGGGAGGAGGGAATATTTATCCGATGGTTACTTCTTATACATTTGGTTTAAATCTTGTATTCTAATCATTAATGATGACAAACATGAAAAAGTATATATTTATATGGATTATAGGGATAATGTTTCCCTTATTTACTGCTTGTAATGATGGTTTCCTGGATTTGAATCCAAGGGATCAGTTATCAGAACAGACATTCTGGGCAACGGAAACGGATGCTTTTAATGCGCTGGTAGGTGTTTATTCCCGTTATACGGATGGAGATAATGTATGGATGTATTATGATCATATTCTTGGACTTCCTGCCCGTAGTGATGAAGCTGTCAATGTGTGGAAAGGTAATGATTATAATAACTTAGGTGCGGGAAATAACAGTCCTTCAATGTGGTATACAAAAGAATTGTGGTCTATTCGTTATCGTATCATTCGTACATGTAACGTCTTTTTGACCAACATAGATAAACCTCAAATGGATGATACAAAGCGTGAACAGATGAAAGGAGAAGTAAAATTCTTACGTGCTTTCGCTTATCATTTCTTATTGAACAACTGGGGAGGTGTTCCTATTATTGAGGAACCTTTAACGCTGGAAGAGTTGAAACGCCCGAGAAATACAGCAGAAGAGGTTTTGGATTTTATATTGAAAGATTTGGATGAGGCTGCCAAAGTATTGCCGGAAACATGGTCTTCCGAATATGCCGGACGCATTACTAAAGGAGCTGCTTTGGGAATGAAAGCTCGTGTGTTATTATATGCCGGACGTTGGGAAGAAGCTGCAATTGCGGCAAAAGCCGTGATGGATTTAGGAGTACACTCTTTATTCTCCAGTTATGAAGATTTATTTGAAATCAGCAATAAATATAATGAGGAAGTTTTGTATGCTTGGCAATATGTCGGTCAGAATATGGCCAATTATACGCAGATATACATGCATTTTCCAAGTTTCGGAGGCTGGGGGGGAACAAATCCTTTACAGGAGTTTGTAGACGGAATTCTTTGTACAGATGGTAAACCGTCTAATGAATCAGCTGTTTATAATCCGGACAAACCTTACGAGAACAGAGATCCTCGTTTTTATATGTCTGTGATTTATCCCGGTTCAACTTATAAAGGTGTCGAGATCCCGGTTTACGGAGATGTCGATTATCCGGGGGCAACAGGTAATTCTTCCCAATCAGGATATTATACTCGTAAATTCCTGGATGAAGGAGCTGCAAGGTATGCTTTGATCCCCATGGAAAGTAATGTGATTATTTTGCGTTATGCAGAAGTCCTTTTGACGTATGCTGAAGCGAAAATCGAATCAGGTTCAATCGATCAGTCCGTTTATGACGCTATCAATATGTTGAGAGCTAGAGCTTATGGTGTAGACATCAGTCAGACGGATAAATATCCGGCTGTAACAGGGGGAAGCCAGGAAGAGTTGAGAAAAATAGTACGCAATGAACGAATGATAGAACTTTGCTTTGAAGGACAGCGCAGGGACGACATTATTCGTTGGCGAACCGCAGAAAAACTAATGAATGGAGCTTGCTATGGAATTCCGATAGAAAAGGATGGAAAGGAGCATATTCTTGTAATGGAACGTCGTTTTGATCCATCTTACCATTATCTGTTCCCGATTCCACAGGATGAAATAGATTTGATCGGCAAAGATATTATGAAACAAAATCCAGGTTGGGATTAATTCTTTAGACTTTATAATCCTGAGTGGTAAATCATTCAGGATTATTTTTATCAAACCAATAAACACTTATTATCATGAGTATAAATCGTCGTAACTTTTTGAAAGGCTCTTTGCTGGGAGCCGGTGTTGCATTAACCGGCTTTACGGGCTGTACCTCAACGAATAAATCGGAGGTTGAAGCTGTTGTAAAAGAATGTGTTGAAAAAGGGAAAAACAGAAAACAGTTATTTAACATGTGCGGTTATGCCGCTGCCCCTATTCCGGTTGTTCGTTTAGGTTATGTAGGGATAGGTAGTCGTGGAAGTTGGGCGGTTACACGTATTCTCAATATCAAAGAGATTGAAATCAGAGGACTGTGTGATCTCCGGGAAGAAGCGGTAAAAAAGAATCAGGAAACCTTGAAGAATTTTAATAAGCGTCCGGCAGAAGAATATTTTGGAGATGAATATGCTTGGAAAAAATTATGTGAACAGGAAGATATCGATTTGATCTATATCGCAACTCCCTGGGAATGGCATACTCCTATCGCTGTATATGCTATGGAATGTGGAAAACATGTAGCAGTGGAAGTTCCTGCCGCAAAAACTCTGGAAGAATGCTGGCAATTAGTAGAAACCTCGGAGAGGACAAAAAGACATTGCATGCAGTTGGAAAATTGTTGTTATGACTTCTTTGAAATATTAACTGTAAATATGGTTCAACAGGGATTGTTTGGAGAAGTTATACATGGGGAAGGGGCTTATATACATGAGTTATTGAGTGGTATGTTTGGAGAACCGCAATGGCCGACCTGGCGATGGGATGAAAATCATAAAAGTGGGAATCCTTATCCGACTCATGGACTGGGGCCGGTTTGTTGGGCAATGAATATTAATCGGGGAGATAAGATGGAATATTTGACTTCTATGTCGACTGATGATTTCTTGATGGAAGCAAAAGCCAAAGAATTAGCCGCCCAAAATGATTATTACAAACCAATGGCAGAAATGAAATACCGGGGAAATATGAATACGACAACGGTTCGTACAACTAGAGGAAAAACAATCATGATTCAACATGATGTAAGTACTCCACATCCTTACGATCGCTTACATGTTTTGACGGGTACAAAAGGATCATGCCGGAAATATCCGGAGCCGGGTAAGATTGCGTTCGGACATGATTATATATCTCCAGAGAAACTGGCGGAATTGGAAGTTCAGTATACGCCTGAAGTTGTCAAACACATTTCTGAAGTTGCCAAAATTATTGGTGGACACGGAGGGATGGATTTTATTATGGATTGGCGTATGATAGATTGTTTGAGAAATGGTCTTCCCCTCGATATGGATGTATATGATGCGGCAAGCTGGTGTTCTATTACTCCGTTGAGCTATTGGTCCGTAGCTAACCGTTCTAACTCTATCGATATCCCTGATTTTACAGGGGGAGCATGGCTAAAAAATCATCCCGTGGATTTGACTCTTCGGGGAGGAGGCAATACGAATGTTGTTGAACAACCTAAATCCTGATTTCAAAGTTTTCTAGCAAGGGTAAGCATTTTTATCAACCGGAAAGGTCTATAAGAGAGTGTGGCTTTTGACACTCTCTTTATTTCACTTTTTCAAACCAAGGCAACCTCTCTAGCGGAGCTTCCACCTCTATTGTTTTGGGACCACGGAATTTTTTACCGGTGTCGTCTTTCCATTGTCCTTTGGGTAACATTACTTTGCGTTTATGTTCCTTTGTTACGATGGGAGCTACCAGATATTTGTCGCCTAGCATAAACTGGTCTTTGCAGTCGATAAATCCCTGATGAGGGAAAGCATATTCCATATGGCGGAGGATTGGTTCGCCGGTCTCTGCAGAGTGGCGGGCCTGTTCCAGAATGTAACCTCCCATTTTCTCATGCAAATGAGCGTAATCACGGCAAATAGCCAGATGTTTTTCATCCAGGATGCGCCAGGGGGCAACCGAGAACTGCATCATCGGCATCAGCGTATGTACCTGGCAGGAACGAACGATCAACTCCTGGTCCAGCTTTGTCTGGTCTACTCCCAGGAAAGAGCCGAACTGGCCTCCGCCGATCATGTCG
>OGYF01001960.1_pt1 | contig 16329 bp, 9 predicted proteins | sample 1576451 | NCBI WGS metagenome assembly OGYF01 (sample SAMEA3541505, study PRJEB24748) | human gut metagenome | biome: human gut; feature: human-associated habitat; material: faeces | place: China | collected 2012 | reverse complement strand
ACTGGGAGAAGATATCTTTCAGCTGTTATTGAAAAAGGAAATGGAACAGCAGAAAAACTGACTTTCACAAATAATCAGGCAGCCTTTACATTGAAAAAAGATGAATCTGTAGATATCAGTTGCTTACCGACAGGATGGACATATACCGTTACGGAGACAGCACCGGGAACAAACTTCGAGGTGTCATACTCGATAAATGGTGGATCGAAAACCGTTGGAGAAGCAGCATCATTTACAATGGCAGCAACAGGAACGGAAGATATCCAATTTACAAATACATCAGCCGTGGCACCGCCCGTAACCGGAAGAAATATTCAGAATAATAGCTGGATTATGATGCTGATTGTGGTTTTACTGATTGGCATTGGAAGCATGGTATTTTTCAGAAAAGTAAAAAGAAAATATCATTAAGGCAAAAAGGAAGAATTGTGCTTGTGAAGTGAAGAACCTGAAAGTATGATTCTTCCTTTTTACAATGAAAGAAACAAGAAAAATGTTCAGGATAAAAATCATTATTGGGGACGGATAGAGAGGGTGACATTATGCAGCTTACAAATACAACGGATTATGCCATTAGAATCGTATGTTATCTAGCATCAGAAAATAAGGTAATAACTACAGCAGAACTATCTCGTGAATTAAATATTCCGGCAAGTTACATTCCTAAAATAACAAAGCAATTAAAAGAAAAAGAAATTGTTAAAGCGGCAGAGGGATCGAATGGAGGCTATATGCTGGAAAAACGACCGGAAGAAATTTCTCTTATGGACGTTATTAACTGTACAGAGTCAACAATGGCAATTATCAGATGTCTGGAGAAGGACGGATACTGTTCCAGAAATTATTCAGATTGCTGCAAGGTGCATAAGGTGTTACTGGATCTGCAGAACACTTATAATAACAGGCTGGAAAATGTGAAAATATCAGATATTATTCAACCGGGCAAAGATGAATATTTTGGACGTTTTTATGTAGTTATAAAATTGAATTTAAAGGATCAAACATATGAATGTATTTATTCCCACGTACATGAAGTCTATGATAAAGTAAGTGATTCAGCTACCTATGATGAGTTTATAAGGAAGTACACAGAACAATATGTATATGAACAGGATCGCCAGAAGTTAAGACGATTTTTGACAAGCGAAAAGCTTACGGAACACTTAGTAGACGGCTGTATGGAAGATGATATGTCCTACCGCAGAATATGTGATAATGAAGCAGATTCTTATATTTGGATGGAAGCAAAAAGATATGTAGATGAGACGGAGAATATTGCCATTCTCACATTACATAATGCGAAGGTCATTCCAGATACGATTGTTAATATGGAACAGGAATTGCGGAAGAAAGAAAAGAATATCACGAAACAGTATTGGGATATGGTTTCTTTGCTTGTTGCGGTATTGAATCACAATAATCTGGTGGAAACGGAACATCAGGATGATATTAGTTTTTATACGGAGCAGGTTTATCGCCAACTGCAGAAAAATTATCCGGAATATGGAATTACCGAAGAAGAGATTGAAAATGTATCACACCTGGCACCAATCCATGATATTGGTAAAATCCGGGTACCGATAGAAATATTGAATAAAAATGGGAAATTAACGATAGACGAGATGGAAGTCGTGAAGCAGCATCCAATTACCGGTGCAGAGATGACATTGAGATTTCCGAATGGTATGACAACAGAGAAATTGAATAAGTACAGCTATGAAATCTGCCGACATCACCATGAGAGATTTGATGGCTCTGGATATCCGGACGGTTTAAAGGGAGATCAGATTCCGCTTTGTGCTCAGGTGGTCGGTTTGGTGGATGCCTATGATGCTTTGGTCAGTGAGCGACCATATAAACGAAAACTGAAACATGCCGAGGCGGTAAGGATGATTGTAAATGCTGAATGTGGAGCGTTTTCCATGAAATTGCTTCAATGTTTTTTTACTGCGGCTATGCAAAAAGAGTGGGTGCAGAAAGTAGAATCAAACAGAGAAGAGTAAGGAAAAAGTCCAGTAGGTATTTGATGAAAATGAAAGAAATTTTAACGGATATTATAATAAAATTAGTTATTTTATGCTAAAAAATCATTCTAGATATTAGAATGCAATATTGAGTAAATAGTAGGAATTTTTATTCCGATTAGAGGTCCAGATATGAAGAAAAAAGGAAGAATAGAGAACAGAATTATCGCAGTAATACTATGTATGGCTATCTTATTTTCTCAAGTGAATATTGCGGATGCGGCAGACGTAAATCCATCGGGTACCAACACTAGTCAAGTGACACTTTCTGATGATGCCAATAAGAGTAATGGTGAAGTATCAACCGAGTCCACAGTTTCAGATGAAATAAATGGCACCACGGAATCCGAATCTAAGATATCGGAGGAAACAAGTGAAAACTCGAAAAATGACGAATCGGAATCGTCCGGTGGAAATGTTAAAGCGGAATCAACAGATAATATAGATGCTTATTATAAGGATAGTAAAATATGCATTTATAATTATGAACAATTAAAACAGATTGGTTCAGATGCTTATATTTACACAGGTGATAAGGATGGAAAGATTGGTTCTGGAGAAGTAGTAAAGAATGAAGGCACAGAGCTGAAATACGGTGCAGATGCTCAGTACATTTTGATGAATGACATCCAGATGAACTCGGAACAGATTTGGTCAGTACCGGATTCCTTTACCGGAACTATCACAGGTACGGAAATAGAAGAAAACGAAACACCAACTCTGTATGATAAGGAAACGGATACAATCTACATATACAATCCATATCAGTTAATGGTACTTGCACAGGAAGAATCTGAAACAGAACCAGTTATGTCGATGGATTATGATGCACCACAGTTTGGTATGGGGCAGATGATTTATCCGGATGGAGATGATCAGGAGTATCTGACTTATAGTAAGTCTCATAATTATGTGTTATCGCAGAAGTTTAATTCGGATAAGCCGGAACTGGTTGCAGATCAATTGACAGAAAAAACGGCGAATGGAGTTCAGTGGTTAGATGGTGAACATGCAGATGGAAGAACAAAACCAGGGCAGCTATATGTAGAAGTTTCCGGGAAGAAATATATTCTTATTGGAAATGAGTCACAGCTGCGGGCGATTGGAAGCAATAAGAGCGTAACTCCAAGACTATATGTTTATTACAGTCAGGGGTTATTAAGCGGATTACTTGGTGAAAAGCCTTTCTACACACCATACTATCCAGGCGATGCGGATCTTGGACTTGATGCTGTTGCAGCAGAAGGGGCAACTACCCATCTTGCTGGATTAAAACAAACGCCAGATGCAGTGAAGGGTGATAACTCTTATCTATATTACAAAGATAATGGTAAGTATAAGCTGGCAGATGTCGATTTGACAAGCGATGATATTGTTACGGGTCTGTTGAAGGGAGTAGGCGGACTGTTAGGGACATTATTGGGTGGTCTTACAGTAGGAACTGGTAGTTTATGTGGTGTTAACGACCAAGGGTTACCTGACAATGAAACAGCGAGTCTGATGAAGTTAAAGCAAGAATATGGTGGCTTAAAATATTCATCCAATGCAAATTACATCATTTTTCGAGATATTGACTTATCCAAGGATGGTGTGAACTCAAATAAAGAAGATGATCTGTGGACACCGCTTATGGTGTCGGGGGACATCAAAGGTGCAAAGTTAGCAGATGGACAGGCGACACTTACGGATGGAAATTCTATTTTGGCAACTGGAAAACCTGTAATTTCTAATGTGAATGTGAACCAGACAGAAGAAATGGATGGTTCTAAGTATATAGGAATTGGATTTTTTGGAACAATTACGAATGAGGTGAATGTAAACAACATTGGTGTCAGCGCCGGAACGGTTTCCGTATCAAACCTGGAATTACAAAATGTAAATGTACAAAATAACACGAATAAACATAAAAACACTCAGACCATAATAAGTGGACTCACATCAGGACTTGGATGGCTTGTAGGTGGTGTAGTTGATTTACTAGTAGGAGTTTTAACATTTGGAAACGTAAACCTGAATTTGAAAGATACATTATCAGCACTTTTAAATGCAAGAGCAAAGGATCCGACGATTTATGCAACAGGTGCATTCGCTGGAAGGCTAGTGGGTGATGTTTCCATTGAAAACTGTGATGTGACAGGAAAAGTCAGTGTTTCGAATATTAATGATCGTACTGGTGGGTTTGTCGGTTATACAGAAGGAGTAACAGAGTATGACGGATTGTCAAAAGCTCTTGGAGTAACGGTGAATGCATTATCATCATTGTTAAATGCAATTCCGGGACTTGGGCTTGGAGATTTGATCACAATTCTTCTGGACAATGCATTGCCGGTTGGTAGTTTAATCCCTACTGGATACAAAAATGTAAATATCAAATACTGTCATGTAGAGAATCTGGCAGGAACTATCGGAGCTGCGGATAAAGATTATGCAGGTGGTTTTGTAGGACAGCAGGTAGGAACAAGAATCTTTGACTGCTCCGTGAAAAACAGTAGTTATTCTGTAACGGCAAAAGAATACGGCGGAGGATTTGCAGGAATCAGCAGAGATGCAGAAATCCGAGGTTTGTTAAGTGATGTAGGTGTTGAACTTATTCGAGTAATGCAGCCACAGAGTATCTTGTTAAATTGCAATCTGACAGGATGTAATGTCTCAGTATCTGGTGAAAATTATCAAGGTGGTATTGTAGGAGCACAGACAAACAGCTATGCAGTCAATTGCGGAGTGAGCGGAAGCATTGCAGTTAAAGCAAGCGGAAGTTATGCCGGTGGTGTGAGTGGTATTTCAACAGTTGGATGGATTACAAACCTTGGAAATAAAGAAGTCAAGGATGCAAGCCTTTTAACAACAGTGAAAGACTTGTTGACAGGTCTTTTGTCGAGTAATCCGGAAAAAGCAGGTATGCTCTTGTCACTTGTAGGAATTGCACCATCAGCAATCCTGGGATGTAACATGGATTGTTCATCAGTTTCAGTTGAGGCTGGTAAGAGCTATTCCGGTGGTATTCTTGGTGGTGGTGATGGCGTCTATATTGCAGAATCCAGTTCCGAATATTTAAATAAACTTCCGTATTGGAAACATGGCGGACGAGATGCGAGCAGTGTAGCCCAAAGAGATAATGTGCTCACAGGATTAAAAACAGTTACGGCAAGTGAAAATCGTGCCGGGGGTATTGCCGGAAGTGTAACAACAGCAAATGTCACAGGACTTTTAAATAATACGCTTGGAATCGGAAACTTCCTTGGATTTACTGTGCATCATGTAACAGTGACGGGAGTAAATGATGGATATATAGTTGAAGCAAAAGAAAATTATGCCGGCGGAGCACTTGGTGAGGCTGTTGGTGGAGATGTGGATACTGTAACATTGAATCAGGTAAAATCTGTTTCGGCAAAAAACAGAGTAGGTGGTTTTATCGGTTGTGCAGGTCCGGGAGATCTGGCTGGTGGAAACGGACTGACTTTGAATCTGTTAGGACTAAACAATTTGCTGAAAGTAGGAAATCTGCTTTCTGTGGCAGAAGGTGTCAGAGTTAAAATCAATGAAGCTCATGTAAATGGCATCGCAGGAGGCATGACTGTAGAAGCAACAGGTGCAAATTCCAACGGCGAAGTAGTGGATTATACAGCCGGTGGTTTCATCGGAAAGAGTAACAGCTGTGAGATCATTAAGTCTGATGTGAAAAATTTAAAAGAAGTAACAGCAAATGATACAGATGGTTTTGCAGGAGGATTTGTAGGTTCTTCACAGACCGGAGGTCTTGCAGATGTAGCTGGTGAAGCGGATGTCAAGGCTTTGCTAAATGCAAATAAGTTGTTAGGTGCTGTCACGTACTTGCTTCCTTCTTATACAGAGTGCACGGTTACTTATGTTGATAAAGGCGGAGTTGCTGCAGATACAGCTGGCGGTTTTGTCGGAAACTTCCAGAGTGGAACGGTTAACAACCAAGGCGCAGGAGAAGGTAGCTATTATTCTGTCTATAATCTGGATCATGTAAACGGGCAGTCTTATGCCGGAGGCTTTGGCGGAAATGTTTACTCCGGAGCATTGGCAGATGCTGGAGGTGGAATCAGCATTCTGGGCGGAATCACAGGTCTGAATATAAATGTTGGAGATCTGCTTAATCTGATCAATGCCTACATTCCATATGTGCAGTATGCCGGAGTTAAGTCAGACAACGGATTTACGGTTACTGCCAACAAAACGAAAACAGACGACAGCAATTCCGGAAGTGCTGGAGGATTTATCGGTTACGGAAGCGGTGTTCAGGTAAGCTACTGTAATGTTACGAACCTAAAGCACACAACTGTGAAAGCACCGACGAATCTGGAAACCCAGGATGCACCGACATATTTCAATGAAAAAGACAGCGAATATGCGGTAACGGGTGCCAGATATGCTGGTGGATATATCGGATATATGGATATTGGTTCGGCAGCTTCCGTTGGAAAAGGTTTGAGCGTACTTGGTAAATCGATAGGAATCAATAATGTGCTGGATGCATTGAATGTCGTTGTTTCTACAATAGAACATTCTGATGTTACAGGAAATGTTGGAGGTTTTGCAGTAAAAGCGACCTGGAAAAATAAAGCATCCGATGCCTCAGCAAATGACATACTTGGTGATGCAGGAGGTTTTGCCGGAAAGATATCTGGCGGACATATTCAGGATTCCAACGCAAATAACTTCTCCTATATCATTGGACAGATTACAGCCGGTGGTTACGTGGGAGATCTTGAACCCGGAAATGTGGCAAATGTACTTGGCGATACTGGTATCTTAGGTGGTCTTGTTGATGTGTCAGATACATTGGCATCATTAGCGGAGGACTTTGTACCGACGATCAGAAACAGCTCTACGACTTGTATTCCTTGTGGTGGTGCAGTTCGTGCAGATGCGGCTTCCACAACACAGGTACAACGAGGTATGGCCGGAGGTTATGCAGGACATAATGAAGGTGGTCACATCTGGGGAAACAATACAAAGAAATGGAAAGGTAAAGACTATACCGGACCAACAGGTACTTGTAAAGCAGTAAGAATCCGCTCGGTATACGGAGAAGAAATTGCTGGTGGCTTCACAGGACTTATGGAGTCAGCTGATACGGCAAGTACCGGAAACCTGTCCTTGTTGTGGGGACTGGTAAAAGCAGATAACATCCTGGGAGCACTCAGTGTTGTCTATCCGACGGAAGAAAATACGGCAGTTTACGGTCCACTTGCCTTGATGGATTATAAAACTTGGAATGATTGGGTAGAATTCGTTGGTAAATATAAAGGTTACGGAAGTGATCTTGCAAAGAATGGTAAAGTAAACAGTCAAGAAGAACTTGATGCGATTATTGGGAAATATATATATGGATACAATGTTGTCGCAGGAAGAGAAAATTACCGGGATGAAATAAAACTGGCGAATGGCGGTGCAGCCGGTGGCTATGTTGGTTCGATGCAGACTGGAACCATTACGAATGGACAGGCTTATCAGGCGAAGACAATTAAAGGGCTTCGCTGTGCCGGCGGTTTTGCAGGAGAAATGATAAACGGCGGAGCAGCAAATCTCGGAGGAGTTGATATCCTCGGTCTTAAACTGGAATTAGGACGAATGATAGATGTTCTTAATGTATTTGTACCAGTAATTAAGCAGTCTTCTGTGGAAGGTTATCAGAGTGGATTAATTGTTCAGTCAGAAGGAATCAATGCCAAGGATGCCTGTGGTTATGCAGGAGGTTATGTAGGAAAACTGATTGGTGGACAGATCTGGGGCGAAAATAATGCTCACTGCCAGGTTACAAAGCTGAGACGAGTTGACGGAAGAAGTTATGTCGGTGGATTCGTCGGAAGCTCTAGACCAGGAAGTGTAGCAACACTGAATCCAACTGCAGGAGAAGGATTGCTCAGCCAGCTTCTGAATAAACTGTTAAGTACACCGTCAGATTTGATAAAAGTATTAAATGCTACAGTCGCAACGATCCGTTATGCAGATGTGGAATCCTGGGACGACTGGGGAATCATCGTAAATGGTGCTTACGCAAGTAGAAGTAATAACACTTCTTATGCAAAAGCAGCCGGAGGATTTGCCGGAAATCTGGAAGGAACTGTACTCGGTGAGAAGGGTACGAAAGAGGCAGGAGTTTCTGTACAGAATATCCGTTCCGTAGTCGCAGGTGAATATGCCGGAGGATGCTTCGGTGTTGCTGATGTAGCCGGAGTTGCCAATATCAGTGCAGGAAATGAAACCTCGCTCCTTGATAAATTATTAAAGCTTGGAAGAACCGATGTGCTGGATGCATTTAGAAGTTATGTATATTACGGAACTGTAAACGGAAGTAAAGATGCTGGCTTAAGTGTCAGTGCAAACACAGCAATAAAATCTGGACAGAACAATCAGGTTACATATAGCGGAACGGCCGGAGGTTTTGGTGGCTCACTGTTAAATGGTTCTGTGAAAAACAGTAAAGTAACAGAATTAAGTAATGTAAGAGGTTTAAATAGTGTCGGTGGATTTGTAGGCTATTCTGGAAAGAGCGGAGTGGTTAAGGCAGATAAGATCGATGTTCTTGGAGATAATACAGGACAGTTACTTGGTGGAGCTCTTGGAGTTATGGACATTTTTGGTTCTCACATTGATGACTGTGCAGTTACAGGAACGGATGACGGTTACACCGTGCAGAGTACAAATGGAGATGAGCAGATTGCCGGAGGATTTATCGGATATGCCAATCTTGCAAGAATGTCGAATTGTACAGCAGGTGACAAAACGAACCAGAAAATTGGACTGAAACAGGTAGCGTCAGGTGGAACAGCCGGCGGATTTGCAGGACGAACAAGTTTCGCTTATCTTGCAGATCTGAAGCTGGATTCAGGAGCAGTGAATGTAATATTCTCACTTGTTAATGAACTTATAAAAGCATTATATCTGGATAAAATCCAGGACTCCAATCTTCTGAAGATTAATCTTGGAATTATTAAAGTGGATGCACTGTATGATGGCAAACTGCTTCACGTAAATCTGCTTGGATTGGATATCTCTGTAGGACTTTCGAAGAAGTCAACAGATAACAAGCAGAAGACAGATCTTGCAATTATTACGATTGGAGATTCATCCATCAAACTTCCATGTGATGAAAATGGACTTTTGAATGATAATGATGCCAAATCCAATATCAGTGTGAGTCTGATCAAGGCGAATCGAACAAAAATCACTGACAGTAATGTCTATGGTATCAGCTATGGATATGACGTCTATGCCGGTGGAGCCGGAAATGATAAAGATGGTTCTGCAGAAGATGGACGAAGTGGCGGCTTTGTTGGATTCAACGACGAAGGATTATTGAAGAACAACAACATGTATTACTGTGACGTGGTTCGGGGAACAAAAGATCTTGTCGGACCATTTAGCGGAATAAGTAAATTAGATTCACAATATAAGTTCAACACATTGGAAAAAGTGGAAGGTGAGGACAACAATTACCGTATTTATAGAAAGCTGGAGAAGACACTGGATCAGATCAAAAAGAATTCAGACAGGTTGAACCTCAGCTATGAAAAAGACGCTTCCAGTGGATGGGATATTTACACACTGGGCCATATGAATTCGGTAAAAAGCTATGATACTTTGAAAAATGCAAAGCTGACAGATGATACATCGTCTACAACAGCAGAACTGAAAGCATATGAATCGTCGGCAAAAGCAGTATTGATGGCAGATACCAAAACAACATTGAACACAGGAGATAGTGATACACCGGAACCGTCCGAGTCGCAGGATCCATGTGATGAGTACATTAAGCTGACAATCAATAAAATCTGGAAGGATTTAAACAATTTTGATAATTCAAGACCAAACAGTATTACGGTAACAATATCACGTACCTGGACAGATGCGAGCAGTATAGAACACACAGAACCAGTTTCGGGTTACGAGAGTTACACCATAAAAGGTTCCAGCGATAAATCTAAGTGGCAGGAGGTGATAAAGAAACTCCCGGCATACAAGACAGATGGAGATGAAATTTATTATTACACGTATTCCATCACAGAAGCAAAGGTGGATGGTTATACAACAACGGTAAATACATCCGATGATGGATTTACGTTCAATATAACCAACAGACATTTTCCAGGACTCCCGGATACAGGAGGTTATGGAAGCTATCTTATTTACCTGATAGCTGTTCTGCTTTTCCTGGTATATTTCGTAATGAGATATAAAAAATGCAAGGATAATAAAAAAGCAGAAAAACTATAAAAGAAAAATTCTCAAGAAAAGGAGACAATTGTTATGAAGAGAATGAAAAAAATCATGGCATTAATGCTGGCAGCGATTATGATGATGGCTATGTCTGTCACAGCATTTGCCGCAGAAGGAGCAACAGGAGCACACACACTTACAGTTAATGTAAAATCAACAGAACCAGCACAGGATTTGAAAGGTCAGACAATTAATCTGTACAAATTATTTGATGTGACAGAGTCAAAAAGCGGAGAAACAACAAACTACGCATATACCGTAAATAATACTTATAAGGCTGCCCTTGCGTCCGTATTAAAAATTGATGAAACTTCTAAAGATGAAGATTTTGCAGCAGCAGTTACTAAACTTGGATCTGATAACGCTACTGCAGTACAGAAGTTTGCAAATGATTTTACTGCAGAGGCACTGACAAAGAATTTATCAGCTACAGCAAATTCTGGAAAAATCAAAGAAGAAAATAAAACATCTTATACATTTAATGATTTAGCAGCTGGTTACTATCTTGTATATGTAACAGGTGGAAAAGAGATTCAGTCTTCTTTAGTTACAGTTGATGAGACAACAACTACAGTAAACTTAAAAACAGAAGCGCCAAGTATTACAAAAACAGCAGATAAAGAAACAGCTGAAATTGGCAAGGTAGTAACATATACAGTAACAGGTGTTATTCCGGATACAACAGGATATGCTGAATATGTATATAAAATCCATGATGGATTATCAGCAGGTCTTGATTTTGTAAACGATGCAAATGGAGCAGCTCTTGAAACAGGTGCTACAAAAGTTAAAGTAGCAGTAGCATTTAAAGATGCAACAGATGCTAGTACAGCACCAATAGAAGCAACACTTGATTCTAAAAACAACAAAAAGATGAGTCTTGATCTGTCTGCATGGGTAAAAGCAAATCAGACAAATAAAGGAAAAGAATTCACAGTTACATATTATGCAAAAGTAAATAAAAACGCAGTTGTAACAGAAAAGAACAAGGCTCAGTTAGAGTACGGAAACAAGCCAGGTGATACAACAACTACAACACCAAGTGAAGCAAAGACACCGACATATCCATTAGATATCAAAAAGATTAACAAGAATACGAGTGGACTGTTAGCAGGCGCAAAATTTAGCTTATATAGAACTGCACAGGATGCTAAAGGTAAAACAAATGCTATCACAGTTTCTGGAAGCAACGGAAGTTATGTCGTAGACGCTGATTCGAAAAATACTGTATTTGAATCAGTAGCAACAGAGGTAGGAAATGGATATAACCTCCACCTTAACGGTCTTGCAGCGGGCGATTACTGGTTAGTAGAGACACAGGCTCCAGAAGGATTCAACAAATTGACAGATCCAATCAAAGTTACAATTACAAAAACTGGCGATGCAGAATGGACTGTTCAGAAAAATGATGCACCAGAAACTGACAAGATTATTGATGTTGAAAACAGCACAGGTTCCCTTCTTCCATCTACTGGTGGACGTGGAGCAATTGCATTTGCTGTAATCGCAGCTCTTCTTGTATTCGGTGTAGCAGTAAGCTTCATCCGTGACAAAAGAAAAGAAGCATAATAATTTTACCAGAGATATAAGATAATATTTAAGGAATTGGCGGTTATCTTCCACGGAAGGTAACCGCAATTCCAAGTATAACAACAGGGAGAATGAAATGAAGAGTAAGAAGAAAAAAAAGAAGGTAACAATAAAAGATATTATTCGTCTGATTGTGCTTTTGGTTGCATTCTCCGTATTGTTATATCCAACGTTTAGTAGTTATTTGAATGAAAAGAATGGTTCCAAAGTTGTATCCTATTATGATGAGGAAAGCGTAAAGTTAAGTAAGGCAGAAAAAGAGCAGATGTTGAAAGAGGCGAGAGCATATAATAAGGAAATGCTTGGAAATATTGATTTGATTGATCCATTTTCGCAGGAAGATGTGGAAATAGATGCTCGCTATGAGAGCCTGTTAAACGTAGATGGTTCTGGAATGATGGGATACATTCGCATTCCTAAGATTAATGTAGAACTTCCAATCTATCATGGAACAAGTGAAGCTGTGTTACAGGCAGATGTCGGACATTTTTGGGGTACATCTCTTCCAGTTGGTGGAGAAAGTACACATACAGTTCTGACTGGACATAGAGGTCTTCCGACAAAAACACTATTTACCAATATGGATAAACTGGAAGTAGGGGATATTTTTTACATTAAAGTCTTAGATGAAACACTGGCATATCAGATTGATCAGATATTAACGGTTTTGCCACAAGAGACAGATAGCTTGTCCATTGAACCAGGTAAGGATTATGCAACACTTGTTACTTGTACACCATTTGCAATCAACACACATAGACTTTTAGTTCGTGGAGAGAGAATACCTTATGAAGAGGCAACAAAGCAAGAGCCTGATACAAATATAAAACCAGAGTTGTCTTTTACTGCTAAAGTGCTGATTGTAACAATTATATTAATTTTTATAGGGCTGATGATAGCTATAATTTATAGTATACGAGATAGAAAAAGGAGGAAAGTAAGGTGAGAAAGAAGATAAGAAGTATTCACATTATTTTATTCGTTTTGCTTTTTCTTGTCGGTAGTTTTATAGATATTTCAACAATCCATGCTGAAGCAGGAAGCAGAACAGGAAGCATTCAAATTATTTACAAGGGGAGAAATAGCTCAGATAAAGAAGTGACTCTTTCCGGAGCAGAGTTCTCGATATTTCCAATTCAATATATGAAAAATGATGAGCTGGTCTGGGAAGATGGTTTTAAAGATTCAGGTATATCGTTACAAGATACCAGTGCAGAAGCAAGAGAAAAACAAGCAAGACAATTGTTTGTATTTGCGAAAGAAAATAATATTTCCGGATTAATGCAAGAAACAGATACTTCGGGACGCACGAGTTTTGGTGAACTAAATGAGGGAATTTATTTGCTTGCACAGATCGGAAATGTAGAAAGTGGTACAGATAAATTTGAATCTGCTCCATTCCTTGTTAATATACCATCTGAAATTAATGGGAATGTAGAATATAATGTAACGATAGAGCCAAAAGCTGAATGGGTTTCACCAGAAACACCACCGAACAATCCAGATAAGCCTAAGGATCCGACACCTTCAAAACCAGATAAGCCAAATACTATTCAGAAAATAATAAATACGGTAAAAACCGGAGATACAACAAATATAGTTGCATGGTTTTTAATAGCGATTGTTAGTCTTGGTTTGATTGTAGGACTCTATAAAAAGAGAAAAATGAAGTAGCTATTATTTAAAGAAAACTGATCCATTGCGGTGGAATCAGTTTTCTTGTGTTATACGGTTTAAAACGTTTCGGACATTACGCAGACGTTTTTTAGCTAGCGGGGAAAAATCAACCCAACTCTGCCCCAAGTTCATACCTCCAATACTCCGCGGCCTCATACTCTCTGGGTTCTGAGAGTACCGGTACGGTAAAGAGTTCAACCGGAACACCGAGTGTTGATGCGAAGAGTTTCATGAGATCCTCTTTTGGTGTTCGGACATCGCTTTCGTACTGAGCAATCCGGACATCAGCACAGTTGTCGGGAAAGCCAACAGCCATGCCAAGTTCTTTCTGAGTGAGATGATTTTTCTGTCTTAAGTGTTTTAATTTTCTTCCAAATGTAATCATAGTATTATTCTCCTGTGTTTCCAAATGCCCTAGTTCCTCGTTCTTCACCAAGGTCCAGGACAAAGTCTGCGATCACGACCGGTGTGATCACCAGCTGACCGACGCGTGTGTCTTTATGAATGGTCTGAGAAGATGTGCTCACGTTGCTGATAATGGCATGGATCTCACCACGGTAACCGGAGTCGATCGGTGGAAGTTCGCATACCAGTCCTTTTGCTGCCATGCTGCTTCGTGGAAAGACATATCCGGCAAATCCATCTGGGATGATGAGACCGAATCCAAGTGGAATTCTTGCAACCTCGCCTGGTTTTAATACGCAATCATAAGGCATGAATACATCCGCACCGGCATCATTTTCATGTGGTCGGAAGGGATGATGATCTGCTTTCAGACCAAAGTCAATCAGTTTAATCTTTATGGCTGCTCACCTCCTTCCTACTGAGCAATGGATAATCAGTCTTTAAAATATCAGACGGCATCCAAAGTTTTGAAATAGGATTCTGGCAGGACATCTGTTTTTCCATGCAGCTTCCTCTCTGACAGAATGGACCGGTCAGATCCGGTGCAAAAAGGATCGGACTTAATTTGTACAATCTTTGCCAGATATAGAGCATCACGATCCTGGTTTCATCAGTATTTCTTCGGCAGGTTCTTTGACCAATCATATGCTTCCACTGGTAAGGTGTCGTGCTGATGATCAATACGTTTCGAAGTCCCTGAGGTGTAGCATATCCGGCTGAATCATGATCAATGCCTAAGGCACAGAGTTCTACATAGTGATCCAGATCTGACTGACAGCTTTTCTTGTAAATATCCTGGATTTCTTTATCTGCTTTCATGATTCCATATGGAATAGCAAATGCAGCGTGACCGGAATAATTGCTGTACTGCAGAGATGCACTCATGTACTTTACTTCGTTCTGATGCCTTGTGATCTGTGCCAGAAAGCGTTGGCTTGCACCGACAACAGCCACGGTAATGACCATGAATTTCTGTACTGTCGGATGGGGAAGTCCTGCAATATTTTCTACGGTTTTCTGACTGTAGGATTGATGGTAAAGATCCATCAGATCTGCCATGTTCTGGATCGTATGACCGTGTTGTGTGAGCCTGGCAGCAAAGACCATATTCTGTTCTGCTTCCCGGATTCCATAGCAGTTTAAGATAGCTGTTTCAATGTGATCCATAAGCCTGTTCCTCCTTTACCAGAGCTTTTAAAAGAATCAGATAATTGATGCAGTCTGTGATCTTTTCATCCCACTGTTCCATATCAAAATGCAACAGAGTGGAATAACACATATCGTAAAGGGATACGACATGTTTCGACATCATACCGGCCAGTGCTGCTTTGGGATCACAGTTCTGTAAAGCGGCAGCAATCTTGAATGCACTGAGACGGTCAATATTGTCACCGGTATATTCTTTCTTTTTATGTGCCAGGATATCAGCACATTTCCTCATTTGAAGTTCAAATACAACATTAAATTCTTCTTGTGTCATGTAATAGTTCCTCCTTTGTTTTGTGATAGTTATCGTTCGAGATCTTTGATTTTTGATCTCACTGGTTCTGGAATCTGCATCTGAAGAATGGCATCAACATTCTGATCGGCAGTATTCAGATCTTTTAATTTTTCTTTCAAGCTGCTTATTGCTTCTTCTTCGGAAGCTATCTGTTGTTGCAGTTTTTCTTTTTGCAAAGTCAAGGTTTTTAGGCTTGTCATCTTTCCATCCTGATAAAAGGATCTCAGCCATTTTCTGGCTTCTTCGTATTTCTGAATTTCCTTCGCATGTTCTTTTCGGTACTTTCCTTTGTACTTTGATTTTGAAAACTGGGAATAAACTTCTTTATTTGCATAGTACTGTCCGGTATAACGGATCTGATCGTTGAGGATCTTTAGATCGGAACGATGCTGAGCAACCTGTGTCTGCATTTCTTTTAGTTCTTGCTTTGATGCAAGCAGTGTGTTTTTCAAATCTGACTGTGTATCAAATCCATGTTCTTGCACATAGATAATGGTATTTGCCATTTGCTGCAGGTTAGAAAGTTTTACCCGATGAGCATAAGCCGGGCTCTGCATTGCTTTCACATTTGTCTGGAGATTTACAACCAGGCGCAGGTGAGATCTGACGTAGAGAATGGTCAATGGATCCTTGCGTAAGAAGGTCTGTTCCAGGTGTTCTTTTCCATATCGTGTTCCAAGTGCACGTTCAGTAATCCGCTTCTGTCGATTAGGATGAAGATAGCTGTATCTGCCACGATGCTCAATCACAGAGATCTGAAATAGTTCCAGAAGTTTAGATTGGAATTCATCAAAATTACTGGAAGTGACAGCACATTCATCAATCGCTTGTCGCAAATATTCTTTCTGCGTAAGGAATACGGTGGATGTTGGTTTGAGACCATCT
>OGYF01001957.1_pt1 | contig 16334 bp, 10 predicted proteins | sample 1576451 | NCBI WGS metagenome assembly OGYF01 (sample SAMEA3541505, study PRJEB24748) | human gut metagenome | biome: human gut; feature: human-associated habitat; material: faeces | place: China | collected 2012 | reverse complement strand
TGTGCTTTTCAGATCCCTGTGCCCCGCCTACGGTATATCCCTTTAATCCGGCATCCTGAATCAACTTTCCAGCAAAATATCCTTCCGGTCTTTTAAAAGTGCTTCCCGCACTCGGAAATTCCAGAGGCTGCTTCTCCCTTCTGGCTTTGGCCAGTTCATCCATTCTTCCCCGGATCTGATCTGCATCTCCTTTTTCAAATGCAAAACGTGCAGATACTACAACATAGTTTTTCTCAAAAATACAACTGTGACGGTAAGATAATTCTAATTCTTCAGCCGTCAAAGTAAGGAACTCTCCATCCTGCGTTAACACCTGCGCATCAAGAAGAACATCCTTGATCTCTCCACCGTATGCTCCCGCATTCATAGCGACAGCTCCACCTGTGGTTCCCGGGATTCCCGCTGCAAATTCAAAACCGGTAAGTCCGGCATTCCATGCAGCTCTCGCAGTCCTGCTAAGGAGTGCTCCTGCCTGTACTTCTATTACTGTATCCTGCACAGAAATCTCCTGGAAGTTCTTTCCTATCTGGATGATCATTCCCCGAAAACCTTCATCGGATACCAACAGGTTACTACCGTTACCCATAACAAAAAAAGGAACCCCTGCTTCTTTGGCACAAAAAATCGCATTCTTGATTTCTTCCTTTGTTGCCGGCTGAACAAAAACGTCTGCCGGACCGCCAATAGAAAAACTCGTATGCCTGCTCATCAGCTCCTGCTCTGTAACTGTTCCTGATTTAATCTGTTCTCTCAAACTCTGAAGGAATTCCTTATTCATAATATCTCCTATATCTCCTATCTAAAACATATATGACAACGATATAGTTGCATCCAATATTTAGATACATACTATATGATACTCTAAAATGTGTGGAAGTACAATGTGGAAAAAACACAAAATAAAAGGGAGCTTTTCTTCTCCCTTTAGATAAAACGCCAAAAAAATCTAACATTTTTGCCATCTTTCAGAACATTTACTGGACAAAAAAGTTCTATTACAATTTTGCCCAGAATTTTCTAAACAAAAAATTACTCGTCCTTCTCTGTTTCTGTATTGTTAGAAAGACTTCCTGTTACGCGGTTGTACAGTTCCTGTGCCGCATTATATCCCATCTTCTTTGCTCGATAATTAATTGCTGCAGACTCAACGATAACCGCCAGATTACGGCCCGGACGAATTGGAATCGAATAGCAGACAACTTTGTTGCCAAGGAACTCGATATATTCTTCATCTAAACCAAGTCTGTCATAATTCGCTTCTCTGTTCCAGTCTTCCAGACGGATCACCATATCAATTGTCTGGTTATACATCACGCTCTCCACACCAAACAGTGTCTTCACATCAACAATACCAATACCGCGAAGCTCAATAAAATGTCTTGTAATATCCGGTGAAGTTCCAAGTAGAGTATCATCACTGATCTTACGAATCTCAACAACATCATCTGATACAAGACGATGACCACGATGGATCAGTTCAAGGGCTGCCTCACTCTTTCCGATTCCACTCTCACCCATAATGAGTACACCTTCACCATATACATCAACTAAAACACCATGAATAGAAATACGTGGAGCGAGTTCCTCACTCAGCCAACGTACAGAATTCGCAATAAAGTCTGATGTCGTCATCTCTGTTGTAAAGATCGGAACACCGTTTTTCTCTGCTGTATCAAGCATCTGTGGTATTGGCTCTAAGCCACGACAAAATACAAGACATGGAATATTAAAACTGAAAATCTTCTCACACAGCTGGGTGATGGATTCTTCTGGAATCTGCTTTATATATGCTGCCTCAACATTACCGATAACCTGTATTCTCTCTGAATCAAAATGTTCAAAAAAACCTGCAAGCTGTAATGCAAGACGATTAACGCCTGACTGTTCGATCATAATACTGTCTGTATCAATATCCGGTAACAGGCTTTTTAAGTTCATCTTTTTTACAAATTCTGTAAGTTTTACTTTGTACATAATCTCCTCCGTATCATTCCTGATATACTCCCGGAGTCTTTTTATACATTCAAGTCGAACAGCACCGGGGATACATCTCTGTTTTTCACAATGTTAGTATCTACACTCGTATGTCTACTATACCACATCCCCATTTTTTTTAGAAGTAGCCGTATGAAAAAAGCGATAAATTTCTTCTGCTGTTTTTTCAGTAATTCCATCTGCCTTACAAAGTTCTTCTACTGAAGCCTCTTTGATTTTTCCTATATCTTTAAAATACCTCATAAGACTCTTCCTTCTTGCCGGACCGATTCCTTTGATATCATCGAGAACGGAATGTACCTGTTCTTTGCCGCGAAGAGCTTTATGATACGTAATAGCAAAACGATGTGCCTCATCCTGAAGACGGGTTACCATGCGGAACGCTTCAGAATTCTTTGGAAAATCAATAATCTCATTCTGATAATAAAGACCTCTTGTCCGATGGAAATCATCCTTTACCATGCCACAGATCGGAATGTTTAAGCCCATTTTTTCAAGAACTTTTACTGCAATATTTACCTGTCCTTTTCCTCCATCCATCATGAGAATATCAGGAAAACGGGTAAAACTTCCAAGTGACATATCCTGCCCTTTTTCTTCTCGTTCTTTTTGCTCTCTGATACCATGAGAAAATCTTCTCTCTAACGCTTCCTCCATACAGCGGTAATCATCCGGTCCCGCTACTGTCCGTATTTTAAACTTCCGGTAATCACTTCTTTTTGCTTTGCCTTTTTCAAAAACGACCATAGATGCGACATTCTCATAACCATTTGTATTAGAAATATCGAATGCTTCCATACGATTTAAGTTTTCAATTCCAAGAAGCTGCTCTAATTCATGAACTGCTCCAATCGTCCGATGCTCTTCTCTTTTCAGCTTTTCACTATCCTGAACTAACACGTTCTGTGCATTTTTTCTGGCAAGTTCCATCATCTGATGCTTACTGCCTCTTTTCGGCATCGCAAAGTTTACCTTTGACCCTCTTTTATCTGAAAGCCATTTTTCAAGAATTTCTTTATCCAGAACATCTTCCTGCGTTAATATTTCTTTCGGGATAAATGGGGTTCCAACATAAAACTGTTTAATGAAATCCGTTAAAATCTCCTGTTTTTCGCTATCCCCGATTCCCGTCATATGGAAATGATCCCTGCCAAGGAGCTTTCCGCTTCGTATAAAAAATATTGCCACAACCGCTTCATCTCCTGCTTTAGCAAGTGCGATAATATCTCTGTCATCTCCACCGGTATCATTAATCTTTTGTTTTTCCCCGATTCGCTTTACATTTTCAATCAGATCGCGGTACTCTGCTGCCTGTTCAAATTCCAGTTCTGCTGCCGCTTTCTTCATTTTATCTTCCAGATTATTTATGATTTCCTTCTCATCTCCATTTAAAAACTTTAGGGCTTTATCCACATATTTCCGATACTCTTCTTTTGAAATATAATTCTGACATGGTGCATCACACTGATTTATCTGATGATAAAGACAGGGCCGGCCCTTCCCTATCTCTTTAGGCAAAGACCGGCTGCAACTCCGTATTTTGTATACCTTTCTCATTAGTTCAATTGTATCTTTCACCGCCCCCGCACTTGTATACGGACCGAAATATTTCGATTTATCTCTCTTTACCTGTCGGCAAAATAAAATTCTTGGATAATCTTCCTGCACCGTAACACGAATGTATGGATAACTTTTATCATCTTTCAACATCGTGTTGTAATGCGGACGATGTTCTTTAATCAGATTGCATTCCAAAACCAGAGCCTCTAACTCCGAGTCTGTAATGATATATTCAAAATAAGCAATATGAGAAACCATGTGCTGGATTTTTACACTCTTATTATAACTGCTCTGAAAATACTGACGCACACGATTTTTAAGAATTCGTGCTTTGCCAACATAGATAATCTCATCCTTGGCATTATGCATCAGATAAACTCCTGGCTTTGCCGGAAGTTTTTTCAGTTCTTCCTGAATATCAAACATAATTTACTCTTCCTGTTTTACTTCCTCACTGTCTTTCTTTTCGGTAACTTTCTGTGCATCCTGACTTTCCGGTTCATCTTTCTTTAAAGATTTATTGTAAATTTCCATGAATTCTTTACCGGTAATTGTCTCTTTTTCGATCAGGAATTCTGCAATCTCATCCATAACTTCTCTGTGGTCTTCAATAATCTTTTTCGCCTTATCGTATGCCACTTTAAGCATTTCTTTTACTTCTTCATCGATGAGTGCACCTGTTGCATCGGAACAGTTCATTACCGCCCGTCCGTCAAGATAACGATTCTGAATGGATTCCAGACCCATAAGACCAAACTTCTCAGACATACCGTACTGTGTTACCATCGCTCTTGCAATCTGTGTTGCTCTTTCGATATCATTAGAAGCTCCTGTTGTAATAGACTGGAATACAACTTCTTCTGCTGCACGTCCTCCAAAAAGTGTTACAAGTTCTCCAAGCATCTGCTCTTTGCTCATAAGGTACTTTTCTTCTTCCGGAACCTGCATCGTATAACCAAGCGCTCCCATTGTTCTTGGAACAATCGTAATCTTTTGAACCGGTTCTGTATTCTTCTGTACAGCGATTGCCATCGCATGACCCACTTCGTGGTAAGCAACAATTTTCTTTTCTTCTTCGCCAAGAATACGATCCTTCTTTTCTTTACCTGCAATAACTACTTCTACAGCTTCTAAAAGATCTTTCTGAGATACCGCTTCCCTGCCGGCTTTTACTGCCGCAAGCGCTGCCTCATTGATCATATTCGCAAGATCTGAACCAACCGCTCCGGAAGTTGCCAGAGCAATCTCATCAAAGTTCACTGTCTCATCCATCTTAACATTCTTTGCATGTACCTTTAATGTCTCAACACGTCCCTTAAGATCCGGTCGTTCTACGATAACACGCCGGTCAAAACGTCCTGGTCGAAGAAGTGCTTTATCCAGTACTTCTGGTCGGTTTGTTGCTGCTAAAATAACAAGACCCTTTGAAGAATCAAAGCCATCCATCTCTGCAAGCAAAGCATTCAGTGTCTGTTCTCGTTCATCGTTACCGCCACCGTAACGGCTGTCACGACTCTTACCGATTGCATCAATCTCATCGATAAAAATAATACATGGTGCCATAGACTGTGCCTGTTTAAACAGATCACGAACCCTGGAAGCACCAACACCAACGAACATCTCTACAAAGTCTGAACCACTTAATGAGAAAAATGGTACATTTGCTTCTCCGGCTACTGCCTTTGCCAGCAAAGTTTTACCTGTTCCCGGAGGTCCCACTAATAATGCTCCCTTTGGCAATCTTGCACCAATTTCAATATATTTACCTGGATTATGGAGGAAGTCTACCATTTCAGTAAGGCTTTCCTTTGCCTCATCCTGACCGGCAACATCTGCAAAAGTAACCCCTGTCTTTTTCTCGACATATACTTTGGCATTACTCTTTCCTACGCTGCCCATCATACCACCGCCCTTACCGATTCCACGCATAACGAAATACATCATTCCATAGATCAGCACAAACGGAAGTACATAACTAACCATAACAGAAAGAATCGCATTCGATCCACTGCTGTCCTGCTGTTCATAAGAGCTGATCTTATTCTGATCTTCTGCTTCTTTTAAACGATTAACGAGCAATGCATCATTCATTAAAACCGTATAATACGTTGTCTTCATTAATGGATTCTGCTGTGTTTTCGGTTCAATATAAATCTTGCGATCTGCGACCTGTACTTTTTTAATCTCTCCCTTATCCAGCATCGTAAGGAACTTACTATACGAAATCTTCTTCTGTGAGCCGTTTTTATAACGGCTCATCACAGAAGTAAAGAGAGCAGTAATTCCAAGACAAACGACCAGCAGGATAATCGCAGACTTTATGTTCTTCTTTTTGTTTGGATTATCGTTTTGATTATTTTTATTGTCCATTTACGCCTCCATGACGTTTTATAATTTCTTTAATACCTCAATGGCATCTTTCATATAATTATTTTCAACGTACTCAATCTTTCCTGCATCACAGGCTGCAGCAAGTGTTGGATCCATTGGAATCTTAGCCAGAACAGGAACAGCATACTCTGCTGCAATCTCATCGATATGGCTTTCTCCAAATACCTTGATCTGTTTGCCACAGTCAGGACACTCTACATAACTCATATTCTCTACTAAACCAAGAATAGGAACATTCATCATTCTTGCCATGTTAACAGCCTTCTCTACGATCATTCCAACTAATTCCTGTGGAGATGATACAATAACGATACCATCTAAAGGAACAGACTGGAAAATAGTCAGTGGAACATCACCAGTTCCCGGAGGCATATCGATAAACATATAATCAACGTTATGCCATAATGTTTCTCCCCAGAACTGCTTAATCACACCGCCAAGTACCGGGCCTCTCCAGATAACAGGATCTGTTTCGTTCGCAAGCATCAAGTTCACAGATACAATATCAATTCCGCAAGTTGTTGTTGCCGGCAAAATCAGTCCGTCTGCATTACCTACAAGATTTATGGAAAGTCCAAAAGCCTTCGGAATAGATGGACCTGTAATATCTCCGTCTAAGATAGCTGTCTTAAATCCTTCTCTCATAGAAGCTGCTGCAAGAAGAGAAGTTACCATAGACTTACCTACACCACCTTTACCGGATACAACACCGATAACCTTCTTAACAGAACTTCCCTGACTTAACTTTACAAGAAAATCTTCTGGTTTCATCTCTCTTTCTGCACAATTTTCTCCACAACTGCTGCAATCATGTGTACACTCACTCATAGTATTTACCTCTCATTTACTTAAGTTTTTAATAAAATTTTACCCCTGTTTTACTTGTTCATCTGTTCCAAAATTTCTTTGACATTCTTCTGAATATCCCCCTCAAATACAGCAGAACCACATACAAATATATTGGCGCCACATTCTGCGATTTCTGCTATATTAGAAGCTTTCACTCCACCATCAACCTGAATGTCAACATCAAGATTCTTCTCTATGATCATCTGACGAAGTGCTCTGACTTTCTCTCCACAGTAAGGGATATATTTCTGTCCCCCAAATCCAGGATTCACAGTCATCACCAATACCATGTCAAGCTCCGGCAGAACATACTCAATTGCGGAAAGCGGAGTGGCTGGATTAACAGCCACAGCTGCCTTCTTTCCACAATCCTTAATCTGATGCACAACTCTATCAAGATGTGTGCAGGTTTCCGCATGTACTGTAATAATATCTGCGCCTGCTTTCGCAAAGTCTTCAATATACCTTCCAGGATCCTCTATCATCAAATGTGCATCAAAAATAGCATCTGTCAACGGACGAAGTGCCTTGATTACAGGATTTCCAAAAGAAATCTGTGGAACATACATTCCGTCCATAACATCGATATGCACGTATTCTGCTCCGGCATCAATTGCAGCCAGAACGTCCCTGCCTAAATTGGCAAAATCCGCAGATAAAATAGACGGTGCTAATATCTTCTTCATTGGTACCTCCTTAATTTTTAAAAATTTCATCAGTATCCTCTGACACTTTATAATTTAAAGTAACTGCCCAGAATTCAAAATCAAACATATCTATATGATTTATATAACTCTATGTAGTTACATTTTAAATGACGAGACAAAGTCTCACAGTATATCTTAACATAATCATCAAATACTGCAAGCTGAAAATATGAAAAAACCTTGAAAAAAGCTTGAAAATTTGCAATCCTTCTTCCTCTTATGCTACAATTCAGTCATAAGTCACCCGTTCGACTTCGATTAAAAAATCATACTTGTAATTATTTTAACCGCGAAAGGAGTTTATCATGCGTTTTTTTGATCCAACAAACACTTATGCAGAAAGAAACTGTATACAAAACCACAAAAAAGAATTACTGGCTTTGGGAACACGTGCTTTTGTCATTACCGGCCGCAGTTCTTCTAAAAAAAATGGTTCATTAGATGATGTCATTGCTGTTTTAGAAGAGGCTTCCGTTCCATATAAAGTTTTTAATGAAATCGAGGAAAATCCATCCGTTGAAACTGTCGTAAAAGCTGCAGAAATCGGCAAAGAATTTAAAGCGGATTTCGTTATCGGTATCGGTGGAGGTTCCCCATTAGATGCATCGAAAGCAATCGCTTTGTTAATTGCTAATCCAGAAGAAAACGGAGACTGCTTCTATGTCGAAAAAGATTTAAAAGCTCTTCCGATCGCTGCTATTCCGACAACCTGCGGTACTGGTTCTGAAATTACACCAGCTGCTGTTTTGACCCGCCACGATACACAGACAAAGAAAAGTATTTCCTACAAACTTTTTCCTGATCTTGCACTTGTTGACGGTAAATATTTACTTTCCGCAAATAAAAATCTTTTAATCAATACCTGTGTAGATGCACTTGCACATGCGGTTGAAAGTCGTGTAAATATTCAGACCAACATATATAATCAAATGTTTTCAAACTATGCTTTAAAGCTTTGGGGACAAATCATTCCTTTCCTTCGTTCAGATGATGAACTTACAGAGGAACTTGCCGATAAGCTGATGCTTACCTCCACAATTGCAGGAATGGCAATCGCACAGACCGGAACTTCTATTCCTCATGCATTAAGCTATGATGTAACATATCATAATGGAGTGGCACATGGAAAAGCCTGCGGTATTTTCCTCGTTGCTTATCTTCGCATATATGCAAAGCACAAACCGGAAGATGTTAACGTAATCCTTTCTCTTTTAGGATTTGAAACACTCGATGACTTTGCTGCCTTCCTGAAAGAAATTTTAGGTATTGTAACTCTTACAGAAAAAGAAGTTCTATTTTACGTTGAGCGTATGATGGAAAACACATCAAAACTTGCAACATGTCCTTTTGAATTAACAAGGGGAGATATTGAGAAAATTTACGCGGAATCTATCGTAGTTGAATAAAAACAGACGGAAAACCGAACTAGCTACTATACAAAAATGCTTCGTTTCACTGCACTCTCAATGCTCACCCGCATTAAGAGCACAGCTCTAAGGCGCATTTTTGTATAGTAGCTAGTTCGGTTTTTCTGCTCTTTGGCAAACTTCGGGTTGGCTTCATATATTTCCTTTTTCAAGGTTTCTGTGTTTTGCAAGTCAATAAATATATCCGCAGGAGAAATCTTTTGATTTCTCGCGGGGTTGTTAATCCAGAGGGCGGAATGAATCCCCCTCTCCTCCACAAATCGCTGAATTTTTAGCCAACACCTACATAAAGCCAGTTCAAGGCTTGCCAACAAGTAGAAGAACCCCGTATATCCAAGAAGAAATTTTGTGACTTTGCGTTGTAGAATTCTGACTGTAACCTTGCGAGCTCGTTTTCGAGCAAGGTTGTTTTATCAGGCAGAATGGAACGTTTAACGCAACGGAACAAAATTCCTTCTTAGATATATGGGGTTCTTCGTCTGTCTACCAAGTTCTACGTGGCTTTATATTATCGTCCTAAAATCTGAGCGATCTCAAACTCATACTGGTCAACATCTTTAGCCATTCCAAGTGCATCTTCAATATCATAGTCGATATACTGACCGTTACGGTATCCTACTACTCGGTTTGTTGCACCGCTGCAAAGCAGATCTACCGCTAAAGCTCCCATGTAAGAAGCGTATACTCTGTCTTTTGCTGTTGGATTTCCACCTCTTTGCATATGACCAAGAATACTTGCTCTTGTCTCTACACCAGTTGCCTGTTCGATTCTCTTAGCCATTCCGTAAGAATGTCCAACACCTTCTGCGTTGATGATCAGATGATGTTTTTTACCGAGTGCCTTTTTCTCAAGAATACTTTCAATTAATTCATTTTCAAGTTTTGGTCTGTTTCCGTCAAAACGTTCTGGGATTAAAATATCCTCAGCTCCAGAAGCAATACCACACCATAATGCGATATATCCTGCATTTCTTCCCATTACCTCGATGATAGAACATCTTTCATGGGATGTGGATGAATCACGAATCTTGTCGATTGCCTGCATTGCTGTATTTACGGCAGTATCGAAACCGATTGTGTACTCTGTGCATGCGATATCTAAGTCGATCGTTCCAGGAAGTGCTACTGTATTGATTCCCTGTGCGGATAATTTCTGTGCTCCACGGAAAGAACCGTCACCACCGATAACAACAAGTCCATCGATGTTATGACTTCTTAAAATCTCTGCAGCTTTTTCCTGATACTCTAACTGTTTAAATTCTTCACATCTTGCTGTAAATAAAGCTGTACCACCACGAGAAATAATATCACATGTAAATTCCTTCTTCATATCAAAAATTTCATCGTTTAACAGTCCGCTGTAACCACGATAAATTCCTTTTACGTCGATTCCTTTTGCCCATGCTGTTCTGGCTACTGCTCTAAGTGCGGCATTCATGCCCGGAGCATCTCCACCACTTGTTAAAATTCCAATTGTCTGAACTGCGCTAGTATTATTCATCTAACGTTACCTCCATTTCATAATTCCCTAAGCTTACTCTCTAACGATTACATATATTATCTCTTTTTTTCAGATTTTTCAATACTCTTCTCGCGAACCTTTACATTTTTTTCACCAAAAAGTGCTTTTAACTCGATAAATACGTCATTTTTTGCGGAAATATTTTCGTATGATGGAAGTCTTTTTATTGCCTTTTCTTTTTTAGAAAAAATAACAATTTCATCTTTTCCAGGATATTTTCTGATAATCTCATATAGTTCTTGTTGTTTTTCTGTGAATTCTCCAATATTCTCTGTCTGAATCCAGACTTCCTTCGGAATCTGTTCAATCGGAACAATATATTCTGCGATCAGCTTTCCGCTTTCTTCAGAAACAGAGGCTCTTCCTTTCACATAAATGCCCTGATCATCAATAAGATATGGCTTTACATTTTGATATATCATCGGGAAGACAATAATCTCTACGGTACCGTATAAATCTTCAAGCGTGACAAAAGCCATATTCTGATTATTTTTTGTAAGCTTTGCAGTAACATTACTGATAAGACCACCAACAACATAATGCTTTCCATCCCTCACGACCGCACGTCCACTTTCTTCATCCGGCTCAAAATCTGTTGATTTCGCTGTTGTCTGTTTTTCAAGAGAATCCATATATTTTTGCAACGGATGCCCACTTACATAAATACCAAGAACTTCTTTTTCCAGCGCAAGTTTCTGTGCATCATCATACTCTCCAACATCAGGGTACTGCATCTCATACTCTTTTTTCTCTTCTTCCGAGAAAAAGTCAAATAATGACATCTGTCCACTGATTGATTCTTTCCGTTCTCGATTTACCTCCTCAAGCACGACCGGATACACGAGCATCTGCTGCTTTCTTGTTTTTCCAAAACTGTCTAACGCTCCGGACTTAATAAGATTTTCGATCGTACGTTTATTAATTTCTTTGGAAGTGAGTCTTTCCATAAAATCTTTCAAATCTTTATATTTTCCGTTTTCATTTCTTTCCTGTGTCATTACATCGATGACGCTTTTTCCAAGACTTTTAATCGCTGCAAGCCCATATCGAATCGAATCACCGGCAACAGAGAATCCTGCTTCCCCTTCGTTGATACCTGGTGGCAAAATAGAAATGCCCATTACCCGGCAGGTATTAATATATTCTGTGATTTTCTTTGGGTTCGTAATAACAGAAGTAAGCAATGCCGCCATAAATTCTACCGGATAGTAACAGCGCAGCCATGCTGTCTGGTAAGAAACAACCGCATAGGCAGCCGCATGCGATTTATTAAATGCATATTTGGCAAAATCAATCATTTCATCAAAAATCTTATTTGCCGTTTCTTCCGGAATTCCTCGCTGGATGCACCCTTCGACACCTTCTTCCTCATTACCGTAAACAAAGTTCTGACGTTCCCTTGCCATGACATCACCCTTTTTTTTGGACATTGCACGGCGCACAAGATCGCTTCGTCCAAGCGTGTATCCGGCAAGGCGCATTACAATCTGCATAACCTGTTCCTGATAAACGATACAGCCGTAAGTCGGTGCAAGAATTTCTTCTAATTCCGAACAGGTATATTGAATAGAATCCTGATTCTGCTTTCCCTTGATATACTTTGGAATAAAATCCATCGGACCCGGACGATACAAAGAAATACCGGCAATTACATCTTCCAGATTTGTCGGTTTTAATTCTTTCATGAAAGACTTCATTCCTGCACTTTCTAACTGGAACACACCCTCCGTCTTTCCCTGCCCGATCATCTCATATACTTTGGCATCATCATAATCAATTGTATCAATGCTAAAATTCTGCCCCAGCTTCTGCCCGATCATCCGGGCAGCATCCTGAATAACTGTTAAGGTTCGTAAGCCTAAGAAGTCCATTTTCAGAAGACCTAACTCCTCAATCGTTGTCATCGTAAACTGTGTCGTTATGACATTATCTGCTCCTCTTGACAACGGAACAAATTCATCCAAAGGCTTAGAACCGATTACCACTCCTGCCGCATGAATCGATGTATGCCGCGGCAATCCTTCTAAACGCATTGACATATCAACAAGATTTTTCACTACCTCATCACTTTCATATGCCTGCCTTAATTCCGGATTTGATTTCAATGCTTTTTCAATCGTAATACCAAGTTCCATCGGTATCATCTTAGCAACATTATCTACCTGTGCATAAGGAATATCCAGTACACGACCAACATCACGCACTGCCATACGTGCAGCCATCGTACCAAAAGTTACAATCTGTACTACTTTATCTTTTCCGTATTTTTCATAAACATAATCGATAACTTCCTGTCTTCTCTCATAGCAAAAATCGATATCAATATCCGGCATAGATACACGCTCCGGATTTAAAAAACGCTCAAAAATAAGCTGATATCTGATTGGATCAATATTCGTAATTTCAAGGCAGTAAGAAACAATACTTCCCGCTGCACTTCCTCGTCCCGGTCCTACAGCGATTCCCTGACTTTTTGCAAAACGTATAAAATCCCATACGATCAGAAAATAATCAACATATCCCATATTTCTGATCGTACTAAGCTCATAGGAAAGTCTTTCCTGTAATTCTTTCGGCGGCGGATCTCCATATCTTTTGACAAGTCCTGTCTCACAAAGCTCCTTTAAGTAAGAAAATGCATCATATCCTTCCGGAACATCAAACTTTGGTACTTTTTGTTCACCAAAAACAATTTCCACATTACACCGCTCGGCAATCTTATGGGTATTATCCATCGCTTCTCTGGCATACGGAAACACTTTCTGCATTTCTTCTTCGGATTTCAGATAATATTGCCCACCTTCGTAACGCATTCTGTCTTTGTCCGAAACCTTCTTTCCTGTCTGTATACAAAGGAGCAGATCATGCGGAATCGCATCCTCTTCTCTGATATAATGCACATCATTTGTGACAACCATCGGAATCCCAAGTTCTTTTGAAAGCCGTATAAGACTGGTATTTACCTGCGTCTGTTCACGAATACCATGATCTTGCAGCTCAAGGAAAAAATTATTCTCTCCAAAAATATCACGCATTTTTCCGGCAGCGGCTCTTGCCCCGTCAAAATCCTCTTTTAAAATCTTATTCGGAACCTCTCCTGCAAGGCAGGCACTCAATGCAATAATCCCTTCATGATATTTCTCCAGCACTTCATAGTCTACCCTCGGTTTATAATAATATCCCTCGGTAAATCCCCTGGTTACGATCTTCATCAGATTCTTATATCCCTGATTATTCTCTGCAAGCAAAACAAGATGATAATATCTGTCCTCTCCTCTTGCCTGTTCTCTATCAAACCTCGAACCCGGTGCCACATAAATCTCACATCCAAGTATCGGTTTTATCCCAACTTCTTTTGCTTTTTTATAAAAATCAATCACACCATACATGACTCCATGATCTGTAATAGCGATGCTATCCATTCCAAGTTCTTTTGCTCTTGGCAAAAGCTCTTTAATCTTACTAGATCCATCCAACAGACTGTATTCCGTATGCACATGTAAATGTGTAAATGCCATAGGTGTCTCTTCCTCCTCTTACAACATTTCGATAAATGCTGTCATTCTCGTATTGAGCTGTCCAATATCCTCCTGTGAATAATCGGTCTCCACATGAATATACGGAACGCCCTTTCCTTTTACAAACTTTTCAATACTCTTTGCCTCCACATTATATGTGTGGCATGCCTGCAATGTCATTTCCACAACACCATCAATCTGATATTCTTCTATCAATCTTTCAATCAATTCATAACGATTCTTATTCGGTGTCATAACAGAACAGCCAATCTGAAGATATCTTTCCGCAATCGCCTCATAAATATCCTCTGCCGATTCATCTATTAAACGGTCAACTGACTTTGTACCGCCACAATTTTCATAAGCAACAACAACCGCACCATTCTCCTCAAGCGCTCTAACAACTTTCATAGGTGCTCCGCTACTTGGGCATCCAGTTAAAAGAATCCTCTTCTTTTTCGGCATTTTTCCGTTCTCTTCATACTCTTTCATAATCTTTTCACGAAGCGCATTGATTTCTTCTGGAACTTTTTCTTTATCAAAACGGAACTGACTTCCATATAATACATTAAACAATTCCTGTCCATTCATCGGTGCCGGGTCATTTTTCATAACTTCATAAAGATGTTTAAGCGCAATTCGATTTTCATTCATCATATGAACTGCCTTACGAACGTTCTCCTCTGTAATCTCCACTTTGAAAGTCTGCTCCAGATAAGATTTGAACTTAAGAATCTCTTCTTTCCAAAGCTTTAATGCAGTTTCACTCTGGCTGTTTGGAAGCTCCATAACATAAACATTTTTAAACTCGCCCATCAGCTCATACATCTTTTTCTTTCCATCGCAAGTCGTCTCCCCAACTACCACATCTGAAAAATAAAAGAAGGGACACTTATCTGATACCGCAAAGCCATAACTTGCCTTTACCATAGGGCATAAATTTCTTGGCAAATCTCTCTCCGCCACCGGAATCGTCTCATCAGATGTAGAACAAAGTCCTACTGTAACCGCTCCCATAGCCATCGCAATCTCCTGCGGAAAATATGTACAATATGCTCCTATAACCGGAATATTCTTATCCTTAAGCTCCTTCATCGTTAAAAAAGAATTCTTTCTCTGTTCCGCAAAATCTTCAAAAATCTCCGGCAGTGCTTTAATTAATTCCATAATACTTATCCCTTTCTCAATAATTGCAATCTATTCCCTATTATAATAATACTATCAAAAAATAATCCCTGTCAAACTATACATAAGAAAATTTCCACACGATATTTTATCATATTACAGCATCACAATCCATACTTTCCAATCGAACATCCATGATACTTGATACACGACTGTAAACAGTGTCAACTAAACGAGTTTCTACATTATTATAATATGTTTTATAACACCCTGTTAAATAATACTCTTTGAATCAGATAGCCCCTTTTAATCAGCACTCCATTCCTGCCTTTATTAAAAGCAGCAATAAGAACGATATTTTTATAACAATTTCTCCATATTTTCTTTCTCTTTTTCCTATTTCTTCCTTGAATTTTTGCCAAGTAGTATGTTATACTTTTTTTAGAAAGAAAGAGGTGTTTCAAATGACAGAACGTCAGTCCAAACTCATTAAATTGGTAAATCTTTATCAAAAAATCGAAGTGAGTCGTTTAGCTGAACTTTTAGATGTGTCTCAGGTAACTATCCGTAAAGACCTTGACCATCTTGAAGAAGAGGGACTTTTATCAAGAGAACATGGCTACGCTTTAATTAAGAATGCCAATGATATTAATACTCGTTTAACTATAAATTATGACAAAAAGATCGAGATTGCCACAAAAGCTGCCGAGATGGTTTCCAACGGCGAAACTGTCATGCTGGAATCTGGTTCTACCTGTACTTTACTTGCAGAACAGCTTGCCAAGTTAAAAAAAGATATTACCATTATAACAAATTCGGCATACATAGCTATCCGCATTCGTGATCTTCCTATTCGCAAAGTCATTCTTCTTGGTGGTGAATACCAAAAAGAATATCAGGGAATGGTAGGACCGCTTGTTCGCAAATGTGCAAAAGAATTCTATGTAGATAAATTCTTTGTAGGTACAGATGGATTCATTCCGGATGCCGGTTTCACCTGCGATGACCTGATGCGTGTAGAAACAATGAAATATATGGAAGACTCCGCTAATCGTATGATCATTCTTGCAGACTCCAGTAAGTTCAGCCAGAAAGGTGTTGTAATCCAGACAACCTTCTCTGAGATTGATACTGTCTGTACCGATGCCGATATTCCAGATGATGCATTAGAGAACTTAAAGAGACATAATATTAACGTAGAGATTGCGGAATAACTACTAATTTGCTAGGGGGGGGACGA
>OGYF01001947.1_pt1 | contig 16361 bp, 16 predicted proteins | sample 1576451 | NCBI WGS metagenome assembly OGYF01 (sample SAMEA3541505, study PRJEB24748) | human gut metagenome | biome: human gut; feature: human-associated habitat; material: faeces | place: China | collected 2012 | reverse complement strand
GATTCCTACAAGACCTACTGCATTAAAGAGCATGGAAAAATAGTTCTCATCTTCCTTCGTCTCAAAAGCTACACATAAATATAATCCATTCTTTTTTCTGAAATGGTACACACCTACATGATAGGGCTCTGCATCTTTTTCTCGTCCTATCATAGCGTTAGATCGCATTTCATACTTTCCTAAGTTTTTAAAAAGAGCCGCTTCCGCTATCACATCAAGTCCGCCTTCTTCATACACATCCAACTTATTTATTGGGATATATTTTAACTTTTTAAATGCTTTTTTCTTTATAGAATTCCCATCATCTTTTACAACAAATGTCATATATGGCTTTGGGATATAGTACCTATCATCTATATAAGGCAGACCATCCGAAAAACGAATAGACCCAGTTTTACACTTTTCAACCAGCTTTTTTATTCCACCTGGTAAATGCATTGCTTCCAGACATAAAGCAGAAAATATCGTATCTGCATGGACTACAAATTCTCCGTCTGTAAGCATTCCATTTCCAATATGTACTCCTGCCAAAAAGTGCATTTTTAGTATTTTATAAAACATACTCTATACTTCCTTTAATATTTCATTACACGAATTAACAACTTTAGAATCTATGTCTCCTATTGCAGTTTCTACTTTTAACCCATTTATTTTAATCTTACCGTATCCACGTGAGCCATGCCCACCAATATAGTCATATTCTAATAACAGCATTCCCTCTTTAATTGCTTTAAAGTCTTCCTCTATTTCTGCCTCTTCTTCGACATTATAAATAATATCTAATCCAAACTTACTTCCACGGATTGTCCTCTCAATCTGTCTTGGATTTGCAATTGCTGTTAAACGATTGATTGAATTTTCAAACTTTACTTCTGTTACGGAATCAATTCCTACTGCCTTTAATTCCTGTTCATTTAAAAGAAACATATCCGAAAAAAGAAGTCTGCTCGGTCTTATGGCATTTTTATTGGATGAACCAAAAAGTCTTAATATAATTTCAGGGTCAGCATTATGATCCTGAAGCATTGCTGTTTTGGAATACTGTTTCGCAAGAAGTGTTCTCATTTTCCCTTTAAAACTACTTCCCGGTATCATTGGCTTATCAGTATAACTATCTCTTATTACCGGAGAATCTACAGCACCAATTGCAGAAAATTGACTGGAGCCACCGATATGCATTCCTGTTACAACTTCTATTTCGCCTGATATTTTTAACTTGCCAAACATTCTTCTCACCTATGCATCCTTTCCACCATAGTATTTATGATATGCTACCAATGCTTCTACATATTTTGTAAATAATAAAAATAGCTTTTTACTATCTTTAATTTGCTTTACATATCCAAGTAAATTACTTTTCTTTACAAATTCTGCAACTTGTTTATCCCGCCCTGTTTCATAAGCAATACGTAACCGTAGATACTGAATACGTTCCACATACTCTTCTCCAAGTTTATTGGATGATTCATGGATAATATCATTATATAATTCTGTGACTAATGAAAGAATCCCTCGAATTTTAGATGTTGTCAATCTTATAACATCTCTTCCATTTCTATCTTTCCGATACGGGTGAGATTGTCTATAACCTGCTTATGTTTGTACTTCAACTGCGCTTCGTAGGGCAGATGTTGCCATTTGCAACCGCCGCAAACACCGAAATGTTCGCAAAAAGGAACGGCACGTTCCGGAGAATATTCGTGGAAGTACACTGCCTTACCTTCGGCATAACTGTTCTTTTTACGGGTGAGCTGGATGTCTACTACGTCGCCGGGAGCAACAAAAGGAACAAACACTACTTTCTCATTTACTCGTGCAATCGCCTTACCTTCAGCGGCTACGTCTGTAATTGTTACCTTTTCCAACAAGGGTAACTGCTTCTTATTTCTTGCCAATTTTATCTGAGTTTTAAATTTTTCCCACACAAATGTACATATTTAGGTAATACGAATAATAAGGAATAGCTATAAAACACATAAAATTGTTTAACTTTCTATATCCTTCATACTCTGAAATAGCATATATTTGCAGCATTGCAATGTAGAGATAGCAAAACTGAAATCTAATAAACATAATACTGTCTGACACATGGAAAGAAAAAGAGTCTACACATTCGGAAATGGAAAAGCCGAAGGAAAAGCAGATATGAGAAATCTGCTGGGTGGTAAAGGTGCAAACCTTGCCGAAATGAATTTGATTGGGGTTCCGGTTCCTCCGGGATTCACTATCACAACAGAAGTTTGCTCGGAATATTATGAACTGGGCCAGGACAAAGTCGTAGAACTACTGAAGTCGGACGTTGAAAAAGCTATTGCTAATGTAGAAACGTTGATGAACTCCAAGTTCGGAGATGTAGAAAACCCGTTGTTGGTTTCTGTCCGTTCCGGAGCACGCGCTTCTATGCCGGGTATGATGGATACGATCCTGAACCTGGGATTGAACGACGAAGTAGTAGAAGGGTTGACACGTAAAACTGGTAACGCTCGTTTTGCATGGGACTCTTATCGCCGTTTTGTACAAATGTACGGTGATGTGGTTCTGGGTATGAAACCGACCAGCAAGGAAGACATCGACCCGTTCGAAGCAATCATCGAAGAGGTGAAAGAAGCCAAAGGGGTGAAGCTGGACAACGAACTGACTGTCGACGACTTAAAGACACTGGTTACAAAGTTCAAAGCCGCAGTAAAGAAACAAACAGGAAGCGACTTCCCGACTTGTGCTTACGAACAGTTGTGGGGTGCTGTCTGTGCCGTATTTAACTCATGGATGAACGAACGTGCTATCCTGTACCGCCAGATGGAAGGTATTCCGGCAGAGTGGGGAACAGCCGTAACTGTTCAGGCTATGGTATTCGGTAATATGGGTGAAACTTCCGCTACCGGTGTATGTTTCTCTCGTGATGCCGGTAACGGTGAAGACTTGTTCAATGGTGAATACCTGATTAATGCACAGGGTGAAGACGTTGTGGCCGGTATCCGTACTCCGCAGCAGATCACTAAAATCGGTTCACAGCGCTGGGCTGAACGTGCCGGTATTCCTGAAGAAGAAAGAGCTGCCAACTATCCTTCAATGGAAGAGGCTATGCCTGAGATCTATAAGGAACTGGATGCTTTGCAGACGAAACTGGAAAATCATTACCGCGACATGCAGGATATGGAATTTACCGTACAGGAAGGCAAACTTTGGTTCCTTCAGACACGTAACGGTAAACGTACCGGTGCTGCTATGGTAAAGATTGCCATGGATCTGTTGCATCAGGGAATGATTGACGAAAAGACTGCTCTGGCACGTATCGAACCGAATAAACTGGATGAATTGCTTCACCCGGTATTTAATAAGGCTGCGCTGAAGAAGGCTAAAGTATTGGTAAAAGGTTTACCTGCATCTCCGGGTGCTGCTACCGGCCAGATTGTATTCTATGCCGACGACGCTGCTGAATGGCATGCTGCCGGAAAACGAGTTGTACTGGTTCGTATCGAAACATCTCCGGAAGACTTGGCCGGTATGGCTGTTGCCGAAGGTATCCTGACAGCTCGTGGAGGTATGACTTCTCATGCAGCCGTTGTTGCCCGTGGTATGGGTAAATGCTGCGTATCGGGAGCCGGTGGTTTGAATATCGACTATAAGAAAAAAACAATCGAAGTAGGAGGTATCACGTTGAAAGAAGGTGACTTCCTGTCTATCAACGGTTCTACCGGAGAAATCTTTGAAGGACAAATCGAAACGCAGGCTGCTGAATTGTCGGATGATTTCGCTGAATTAATGAAGCTGGCCGATAAATATACCAAACTTCAGGTTCGCACAAATGCAGATACTCCTCATGATGCCGAGATTGCCCGTGCATTCGGAGCAAGCGGTATCGGATTATGCCGTACGGAACACATGTTCTTCGAAGGCGAAAAGATCAAAGCAATGCGTGAAATGATTCTGGCGGAAGATGCCGAAGGACGTAAGAATGCATTGAAGAAGATTCTGCCTTATCAGCAAGCAGACTTCAAGGGTATCTTCAAGGCTATGCATGATCTGCCTGTTACCGTTCGTCTGCTCGATCCTCCTTTGCACGAATTTGTTCCTCACGATCAGAAAGGTCAGGAAGAAATGGCTGAAGCAATGGGTATCTCCGTAAAAGAAATTCAGCAGCGTGTTGAATCGCTTTGCGAACATAACCCGATGTTGGGCCACCGTGGTTGCCGTCTGGGTAATACATATCCTGAAATCACTGAAATGCAGACACGCGCTATTTTAGGTGCTGCGTTGGAATTGAAGAAAGAAGGTATTGTGGCTAAACCGGAAATTATGGTTCCGCTGACCGGTATTCTGTATGAATTTAAAGAACAGGAAAAGGTAATCCGTGCTGCTGCTGAAAAGTTATTTGCCGAAGTAGGAGACCGTATCGACTTTAAAGTAGGTACAATGATCGAAATTCCTCGTGCAGCCTTGACAGCCGACCGTATCGCTTCTTCTGCCGAGTTCTTCTCATTCGGAACAAACGACTTGACTCAGATGACATTCGGTTATTCCCGTGACGACATCGCTTCCTTCCTGCCGATTTATCTGGAAAAGAAGATCCTGAAGGTAGACCCGTTCCAGGTATTAGACCAGAATGGAGTAGGTCAGCTGGTAAGAATGGCTACGGAAAAAGGACGTGCTATCCGTCCGGATCTGAAATGTGGTATCTGTGGTGAACATGGCGGTGAACCGTCTTCTGTTAAGTTCTGCCACAAAGTAGGTTTGAATTATGTATCATGTTCTCCGTTCCGTGTGCCTATTGCTCGTATTGCCGCAGCACAGGCCGCTATTGAGGATTGATCTGAAAAAGTAATAAATAATGCGATTAAGAAGGGTATTTTCTCTGAATATCCTTCTTAATTCGTTTTAAAATGTACGTATTATTGGTTATTTATTTCTTTATTTTCAAATAATAATTACTTTTGTACTAATGATTTTATATTATCCATTAATGTATAAAGAATTATATGGCACGTACAGTAAATTATTCAAAGAAGATTGGGAAAATTAAAGCTCAGTTGGATGAGCTAGTTAAGGACATTGAAAATGGTTCTAAGAAAGGAGAAGAAGTCGTAGAACAGAAAACAAAGACTAAGATTTCTGATATCGATTTCGAAACTGAGGACCTGGCTACCTTAATGAAAATTCAGACGCGTTTAGTGCGCGCAATTAATGCAAAAATGAAGAATTAAATCGAATGTAGGTTTTATACCTTCGATAAAAGAGGGATATTCCATTTAATATGGAGTATCTCTCTTTTTTTATTAAATAAGAGCATATCCGCCACTCATTTGAACCAAAACAGGTTTTAAAATGTATTATATAGACGAATAATTATAAAATGGCTGGTTATGAAAACTAAATTACTCAAAACAACACAATTGCTGGTATTAATCTATGTGATTTTCTTCTTTGCCGGATGCTCCAAAAACACAATAATCCTGGAGGTCGGTGATGAGAATAAACCTTCGGGAGGGAATAATACGGAAGGAACGAACCTAGTGACCTTCAATGCTTCAATTGAAGGCCGTAATTTGATGACACGTGCAATGTCACCCATGAATCAGGGAATAAAAAGCAAAGTATTAGTATTCGAACCCTCTACCCAAAACGGGACAAAAGGAACTCCTTCGGCACAGGGATTATACATCACTTCTGCTCCCGGAGTATTAACCGGAGTGGATGGATATAAAATGTATCTGGGAAACGGCATTTTTGACTTTTATGCAGTATCGGATAATTTTTCTACTATACCGCCTACATTCTCGGCCGGAAAATCGGAACCTTTATTCAATGGTATCGATTACCTTTGGTGGCATAATCCGAATCTGGATGTGGCAAGTTCACAGATCAATATACCGATTGTCTATTTGCATGCTGCAACACAGGTGGTAATTGAAATATCGGAAGGAGAAAGCATTCGGTTAAACAAATTAATTTCAGCAATGATCACTCCGCCGGAACCGGGGGCAAGCATGGATTTGGCAACGGGAACCATACCTCCGGCAACTACATTCGACAGACCGGACAAAATGGGTATAAATGGTTTTCTGGCTCAGTATATCATGCTCCCGCTGGAAACATCCGAACCGATGTCTTTGACTTTGGAGATAATGGCAAACGGAGAAAGTGCATCACGAATTTACACCGTTGATGTTCCTGTTCCCGACGGTGCATTAAAAGCCGGTAATTCATACTTATTTAGTGCAATAATCGATGGAAACACCGTTACATTTTCAAGTGTGAATGTAAAAAACTGGACTGAAGTTGATGAAACAGGCAATCCTCTTTATCCTACTTTGGAGTGAGATTAGTTTCCTGTTTTAAATTATACCTGCAAAAGCATTGAAATTTAACATAAACTTATTCCAGGCAAAATGCTTAGTATTTAGGAATGAAAGAGGAATATTTGTGAAAAATATTCCTCTTCCCATTTATATTTCTTTATAAAATATAGCCGGGGTAAAGATAAAATGCCGTATATTTGTTACTTGATGAAAATTAAAAAAACAATATCAACGTATGGAGCGGTATTTAATAATTAAGACGAGGGATGAGTTGTTACGGATAAAGATAGGGCAGATACTCTACTTTGAAGCTGATAGAAATTATACTAAATTACTATTATCCAATGGAATCCAGTTTACGTTTGCGATTAATATCGGTAAGATAGAAGAGATACTGGAGAAGCAGGTAGAGGGATGCAACAAGATATTAATGAGAGTAGGAAAAAGTCACATCATCAATAAAAATCATATCCTGCAAATCAATTTACCCAAGCAAAAACTGTTATTATTGACAGAAGAAGGCAAGCCCAGGGAACTTATAATATCCAAAGATCCTTTAAAAGTACTAAAAGAATCGCTGGAAAAGGAAATGGGTAAACCGGAAGAACCAAAGGAAGTGAAAGATGAAGATTAAAATCGGTAAAGCTGAAGATAATGATTTTATAGTGAATGATCCTCATGTTAGCAGACATCATGCTTGTCTGGTTCGTGAGGATCATGGCTGTTGGTTGTTGGAAGATCTCGGCTCTACTAACGGAACTTTCGTCAATGGTTCACAGATCGTCAAGAAACGTATTACACCAACGGACAAGATTATTCTTGGTACCGGGTATGTGCTGAACTTGACTGAAGCGCTTAAATATAATTACGATTATAGTGAAGAGGTTGCTGCACTGAAGAAAGTGTATGACGATTATGTTCAAGAAAAAGTTAAGATACAGTCGACTAACCAGTTTAAAACCAGATTATTCCAGTCCCTTCCTTTTGCGCTGCCCGGTGTGATAGGCGTTGTGATCGGATTTCTGGGCAAAGGAAGTCCGGAGTTCTTGGCTATAAGTTTGTTTATAACTATCTGTGCCCCGACGATAGGCATTTACCTGGGTGCAAAGCAGGCATCCAAGACTCCTCAACAGCTTCAGGACATTGCAAACCGGTTTAAAATAGACTATGTATGTCCTAAATGCGGTACTTTTCTGGGGGAAATTCCCTGGGAATCTCTGAGGAACAGGAAACAATGTCCTGTTTCTTCCTGTAAAGCAAAGTGGGTCAGTGAATAAGTTGTTTCGTATCTCAAAAGCGGACAGTTTGTACATAAAACCCAAACCTTTGATTATAAGAGAATATTAGATGTTAATTTAATCCATTACTTTTCCTACTTTTGTTTCCAGAAAGAATAATTTTAATTCAAACCAGTATGCAAGAGGAGGAATACACATTTGTTACACTAGACAGTGACGACTCCGTATTTAGTGATGCGGTAGTTGTAGATGTGGATGGGGAAAACGATTTATCTGGTATCGTAATGATTGATGACGATAATATGGATGTTTCAGATTTTATTACATTATCTGACGACACAATATTCTTGTCGGATGCAGACGTGCATGATACTTTCTCAACTGATATCGACGGAGCAGATTTATCATTTATGCTATGATTTCAGTTAAATGTCCACATTGTCACGTAGGATTAAAGGTAGACGAGGGGAAACTTCCCCTCGATCTGACCTCCTTTAAATGTCCGAAGTGTAAACAACCGATTCCTGTCTCTTTGCTCCAACTGGGAAAACAAGGACTTGATGCGGATCAGGATACAATTCTTGTCAATCCGGTTTCGAATGGTACGGGACAGCTTACAGTTGTTGGAGATTCGGCTACACCGGAACAAATTTTCCCTCTCAATGAAGGTATTGCAATCATCGGTCGTAAATCTAACGCTTCGAACGCTACAATAGGAATTGCAACGGCTGATAAGTCGATGAGCAGGGAGCATATACGAATAGAAGTTAAAAAAGACCCGAAAGGAGGGTATAAACATTTTCTTTCTGACAATAATAGTAAAAACCATACGTTATATAATAGCAATTACCTTGAAAATGGAGAGGTCGTAGTGCTTAAGAACAATGACGAGATCATTATCGGCCATACGGTTCTCCGCTTTAATGAATAAAATCTGTTCGTGCTATGAATATAACGATTGGCAAGCCTTGGGCCGTTTGTGAAAAAGGCGGTAGACAAAACAACGAGGATTCTATTTACCCCTTACCGGAAAGGGTAAACTCCAATCAGAAATTATTTCTGGTCTGCGATGGTGTCGGCGGCTCAGAAAAAGGAGAGATTGCAAGCTCATTAGCTTGTGAATCTTTTCAGACATTCTTTTCCACCTTCTTAGAGGATGAACCTACCGAAGAGTTTGTTAATAAAGTTGTCGGTTACACGGAGGTACGCTTTGACGATTATGTGAAAAATCATCCGGAAGCAAAGGGTATGGCTACCACATTAACGATGGTTTCAGTCGGAGCTTCGGGAATAACACTGGCACATATTGGGGATAGCCGTATTTACCAGTTCCGCCAGGGAGAAATTATTTATCAGACAGAAGACCATTCGCTGGTTAATTCGCTTGTCAAACTGGGGAAAATAAGCAAAGAAGAAGCATTGACCCACCCGCAAAAAAACGTAATAATTCGTGCCATACAGGGATCGGAACATCCGACAGAAGCCGATGTAGTCCTTTTAAAGGATATACAAGCGGGCGATTATTTCTTTATGTGTACCGACGGTGTGCTGGAAAGACTTAAAAACGAAGATCTTTCTTCTATTTTCTCCACTTATAACAATCCGGAAGACATCAAAGACGGTATTATGGCTGCCTGTTGCGGAAAGACCAGAGATAACTTTTCTTTTTACATTTTACCAGTTCAAAATGTAGGTGAATCTATCGGAATAAAACAAAATATTCTCTCTTTCCTTTATTCTTTTATATAAATAACGTAATTTTGGCAGATTAAAAAGAATAGCGCGAGAAAGTTATGAATTTGCCAAACGGATATCCTCTTCAAAACGGAAAGTATCGACTTACTCATGTAGTTGGTCAGGGCGGCTTTGGTATAACTTACAAAGGCGTTTGGTATACAGAAGTTAAGGGACCGCTAGGAACGATCAAAACGGAAGTTCCTATATGTGTAAAAGAATATTTTTTTAAAGATTACTGTTACAGAGATCCTGACTCTTTCGCTGTCAAGGTTCATTCTGAAACGGGCAGGGCTCTTTTTGAGAAGTTTAAAGAGAAACTGATCAAAGAAGCTAAAATCCTGTCCGATGTTCATCATCCCCATATTGTGAATGTATTGGAAGTGTTTGAAGAAAATGACACGGCCTATATTGCTATGGAGTATATTTCAGGTAATAGTCTGAAATATAAGATGGATAAGGAGGGCATAATGCCTGAAGCGAGAGTTCTCAGATATATGCATCAGATAGGAGAGGCCCTTCAGTTTGTCCATGAGAAGAATATTCTTCATCTGGATATCAAACCCAGCAATATATTGATTGATCAGAGTGGGAAAGCGCGTCTGATTGATTTTGGTGTGAGTAAACGGTATGATATCGAGCAGCAGGAAACGAGTACCACGATGTTAACTTTATCGAAAGGGTTTGCTTCTATTGAACAATATGATAATGAAGGTACGCAAAGTTTTTCCCCTTGCCCGGATATTTATTCGTTGGGAGCAACCATGTATAATCTGCTGACGGGGAAGATTCCTACAGAATCCATTCTTCGTGCAGCACGTCCGTTGCCTTCCCCCCGGGATTTGAATCCCTCCATTTCTGCAAAAACGGAAGCGGCTATTATCAAAGCGATGGAGATTGTTCCGGCTGACCGTTTCCAGTCAATCTCGGAAATGCTGGCTGCATTGGATTTTCCGGAAGTTGAAGAAGAGGAGATAAAGAAAGATATTTCTTCCCCCGAATATTTCGAAGAAGATGAGACAACGATTCTGTTTACGACCCGTTTGCCTCAATCCGGAAAGGATGAAGGGGATGAGACTGTACTGAATAACGTCGATATACCGGCAGTACCTAAAAAGAAAAAAAGAAAAGTAACGTTAATCTCTATACTAATTATTATATTTGCAAGTATAGGTTCAGCGGTGGCTCTTTTGGTACAGCGCAGTAAAGCTGTTCCTCCTGTTGCTGAAGTTTTGAATTCTGTTCCGGAAGGGAATAATAATCCTGTATCAGATTCGACTGTTCCTGTTGTTATTGACGAAAACAATACATCGGGAGTTGTTGAAGCAGAACCTGAAACTGAATCTGAATCGAAGAAAGAGAGTACCGGCGTTCGACCGGACTCACAGGAAAAGAAGATTGTTAAACCGGAAACGACTCCGAAACAGACCGATCCTGTAAAGCAGAAAGTCGAACCTGTCGTTAACGATATAAAGCAGCCGGTAACAGCACCATCAGTTCCTACTGAAGCAGAGATGAATGCAGAGTTTGAAGCATTGATCGCTTCCGGTAAAAATAAAATGGCAGCATCGGATGCATCCAGTAATGCGGCTGATTTTATAAAAGCAACAGAGGAGATTGCCGATGCCGGTACTGATTTCAGTAAGGCTGCCAAGATCAAGATGACAGATGAATTGATTAGTCTGATTGAAAAACGTAAAGTCAAAGAAGAAGAGATACTTTTGGCTGGCAGAAAAGCACTGTATGATGAAGTGAAGCCTTTTGGGGAACTCATGATCGTTCAGAAAAAGGAGACACAAAAGTTTGGAGCTATCGATGCCAATGCGAGAGAACGTATCAAATGTAAGTATTTGGCTGCCTATCAAACCCAGCAAGGGTATAGGGCGTTTCTTAGAGAGGATGATCTGTTCGATATTTATAATGCAGAAGGTATAATGATTAGTGAACGTTTACCGGATTATTATTAATTGTATTTATGAAAAGACTTTGGATATTTATCTTATTTGTTGCAGTGTTGCCGGGATATATGATGGCACAGCAACAAACTGAATATAACAGAAAAGGCGACGAGGCAATGAGGCGTCAGGATTACAGGATGGCGACAATGTGGTATGAAGAGGGTGTCATACAATGTGATTCGTATAGCATTGATCAATTGACAACTATATGGAAAAACAATAAAAAGATGCGTTCTTCCATGCGTAGTCTGATGAGTCGATGTTTTGATTGCCTGAGAGACAAAGCGACAATAGAGAGCGATACAACAGCAATATCGCAATTGATCCATTATTATACGGAAGGCATCGGGACGCAGGCTAACGAGGAACGTGCCAGAAGTTGGAGTAATCGTCTGGAAGAACTTCGCCGGCCGATGGAGCTGATCTCTTATATACCCCAAAAAGAAAAAAAGCCGAGAGAACCCATGAAGTTCTTTGTCGGTTATGCTTTTTCAATTGAAGCTCCTTATGGGTTAACCGTTGGAGGTGTCGGGGAAAGGTTCGGTTGGTACGCTCGTTTTAAAACCAATATGTCATTTGATAACTACACCTATGAATGCCGGGGAACGGATGAATTTGTAAGTTATCCGGATAATACATCCTTGAGATTTACAAACGAAAAGAAAGTGAACAGTTTAGCTGCCTCTGCTGGTCTTGTCGTTAAATGTACTCCCTGGCTATATACTTCTGTCGGCTTGGGGTATGGTAAACGGGAGTTGTTATGTGAATTTTATACATGGGATAAAAACAACATTAATACCCAAAATACCTATTGGGCAAAGAATACAGATTATTCATATGAAGGTGTGGTCGCAGATTTAGACATAATGGTAAGATTCGGTTCGATTTTTGTCAGTGCCGGATGTAATACATTGAACTTTAAATATGTGGATTTGAATGCTGGTCTTGGTCTATTCTTTTAACTGATAAGCTTATGAAACAATTATACTATACACTATTCATTTTTTCTTTTTTATTCTTTTTATCAGGTTGTGTGGAAGAACCTGATATGAATACTAAGTTACAGAATGCATCTGTACCAGAGATGGGTAAGACGGTATATGTAGAAAATACCGCTACTACTATTTTAGTTAAGTCTACTATAAAAAAAGAAAATGGAGCTTCACTTATAAAACGTGGATTCAAATATTGGCAAGTAGAAAAAGATGCTGATAACAATATCATTCTTAGTACAGTTAAAGACACTTTTCAAACTGAAGATATCGAGAAAGGAGAATATAGCATGCTCCTTAAAGGACTTAAGGACGGAGGAACTTATCAAATAACTTCGCTAGCATCCAATGAAATAGGTATCGGTTATGGTGACACCATTAGTGTAAATACAAATAAAGGGGCCGGAGAGGTAAAAACATCCGATGTGGATGATAAGTCAGTAACTGCAACTACAGCTAGGGTAGAAGGTATCTTATCTAAAAAAGGTGAAGGAGATATTACCGATTTTGGTTTTGAGTTGTATGTTGGTGGAGTTAGAGACACTGTCTTTAAGAAATCAGATGGAGTTGATTGGGCTGAGAATGATTCTACATTTCGTTATACTATTACCGGTCTTGATGCAAATACTGAATATAATGTTATAGCTTTTGCATGCAATTCTTTTGGCGATTTTACTAATCAGACTGGGAAAAAGAGTTTTAAGACAAAAGATGGACTTCCAATATTGGCGGACTCAATAGGGGTTGAAGCTAACTATGATTTTGTTTCATTGAACTCAAAACTGGTAAGTAAAGGTGATGCAGAAATTGATGAAATAGGCTTTTGTTGGACAACAGTCAGAGATTCTAGTCGACCAAATATAGAAGATGATGATACAATAAAATGTGTTTTAGATCAAGATAGTATTTTTAAAGGAATAGTTACTGATCTAGATGCTTCAACAAGTTATTATGCCAGAGCTTTTGCTAAAAATTCATTTGGAATTGTATATAGCAAGGATAGTATCCGCATTAGCAAAAAGAGAGATTTGCCAACTGTATCTTTAAATCCATCTTCAACATATTCCATGGTCAATGGTATAGTAACTGTTACTGGTGAACTTCAAGACAGTGGGAAGACGGAAGTCAGTTCTTTGACACTTTATTACTCAACAGGATCGAACACACTTCCAGGACCGTCTAACTATCAGGGATATAAAGAATGTACTCTTGATGAAAATGGTAAATCTTTTAGTGTACCTCTTAAATTGATGGGGGGATTAAAATATTATGTAAGAGTATATGCGAAAAATGGTTCAGGTACAGCATCTTGTGATGAGACACAATCATTCACAACTCCTCCAATGTTTGTTAACAAAAAAGAATTTATTGGAAGCGGTCGACAGGATTTTATGACATTTAGTACAGATAGTTGGGCTTTCGTCTTAGGAGGATTAGTTGGAGGAGATTATACTAATAATCTTTATGGATACACTCCAGATGGTGGTGAGAATAATGAGGGTATTTGGGCTCCATTAGCATCTCATTCATCAAATATTTATGGTGGTTCTGTTTGTTCTGATGGAAATTCTGTATATGTAATAGGAGGAAAATCAAATTCAGGATTCATAACAGATGTAGATTCGTATAGTTACAACCAATGGTATCCTCATTCTAATATGAAACTAAGTGGAGACATGGTAGGGATTATGAATGCTTTAAGTTTTGTCCATAATGATTCTATAATAGTTCTTGGTGGTGAAAAAGCAATTGTGGGTGACGATAGAGGAGTGACAGTTCAAGATACAATCTATCGTTGGAATGGCGAAAGTTGGAAAGGTATTACTGATTTCCCTCAACTGATAAAAAGCGGAGTTGCTCTTACAACAGGAGATAGTGTTTTTGTCGGATTAGGCTATTTTTCAAAGGATAGTATAAAGAGTTATACAAACCGAGAGTTATGGCTTAATTCTTCAGGAGATTGGAGTGAGTGGAAAAGCTTGAAAAAGGCACCAGATGGAATGGGAGTAGTATCAACAGGTGTTATAAAAGACTCGTGTTTATATTTTATTGATAATAAAGGTATAATATGGATGTATAATATGGATGATGATAAATGGTTTAAATGCTCACAATCGCCTAGTATAACAAATGTACCGGAATATAAAATAATGAAGATTGGTGAGACCATCTATATATTAGCTATTAATAATTTTAATAAATCATCTTTCGTTACTTACGATCCAACATGGGACATAGCCAATGAACAGGACTGACATCTTAAACCAGATACAAAAAAACGTAGAACGTTTGTCGGCTTCCGATTTGCCGGAGTATAAATATATTCCGCTGCATCAGAAGCCATCGCCTTCTGTTCTTTCGCTTCGGGAAGTAATGTTGTTGCTTCGGAAAGTTATCTTTCCGGGGTTCTTCGGTTCCGAGCAGGAAGCACAGGTTGATTCTATTCAATATTATACAGGGGTATATCTGGAACAAATCTATGATTTGCTCCACGAACAGATATATAATGGTTTGTGCTTTGAAGTAGACCGTTGCTGCGATTCAAAGGACCGGGCATCCCGGATTGCGATGGACTTTATAAATAAGATACCTTATATTAAATATCTGCTTTCAACAGATGTCAAAGCTATTCTGGATGGTGACCCGGCAGCAAAGAGCCTTAGCGAAATAATCTTCTGTTATCCGGCTGTACATGCTATTCTTCATCAACGGGTTGCCCATGAATTATTAAAGTTGGGCGTCCCTGTGTTGCCCCGTATTATCACAGAGATGGCCCATTCCGAGACTGGTATCGATATTCATCCGGGGGCGCAGATTGGAGAATATTTCAGTATAGACCACGGTACCGGTATCGTGGTGGGACAAACAGCCATTATAGGTAATCACGTCCGTTTGTACCAGGGAGTTACTTTGGGAGCCAAAAACTTTACACTGGATGAAGAAGGATTACCTATCGACGTTCCCCGCCATCCGATCATTGAAGATTATGTGACTATTTACTCCAATGCATCTATCCTGGGACGTATTACGATTGGAAAAGGTTCAGTGATAGGCGGAAACATTTGGCTAACCCACAGTGTGCCGCCAAACTCCAAAGTCCTTCAAACCCGAGCGGTGGAAGACAAGTAAATCTTTTTTATTTTTAGGATAAAACACAGTCGTAATTTAAACAGAAATACGTATGTTTGCGTCATACCCATGTGGTAATAATGCCTTAAATGTGTACGATGATGAACAAAGTAAAAACGTTAGATGACCTTCGGAAGATGCGCGAATCTTTACGCGCTTCCCTCGACTTACGTGAGAAAAGTAACAATCCCGAGCAGATGGTTCAGATAAAGGTTGCCATGGCAACCTGCGGTATCGCAGCCGGAGCCAAAGAAGTTATGAGTTATTTTATTGAAGCTCTCGACCGGGAACGTGTAGATGCCCTGGTCACTCAAACCGGGTGTATGGGCTATTGCTATGCAGAACCGACAGTGGAGATTACTGTTCCCGGCAAAGAACCGATCGTATTTGGCCGTGTCAACAAAGCCAAAGTTGACGAGATTATAACCTGTTATATCAAACAGGGAATTTTGCTGGATGACATCATACCGGTCAACTATAACGCGGTCGGACCTGAATAACAAACCAATACAAATACTTACATAATGGCACAATATAGCAACTATATTCTGGTGTGTGGCGGTACAGGCTGCCGTGCATCACAAAGCGAACTCATACTTCAAAATCTGAAAGAGGCTGTCAGGGAGAACGGATTGCAGGAGAGTGTGCAGGTGATCCGTACCGGTTGTTTCGGCTTTTGCGAGAAAGGTCCGGTAGTGAAACTGATTCCGGATAATACATTTTATGTGGAGGTTACTCCCGAAGATGCAAACGATATTGTAAACGAACATCTGATAAAAGGACGTAAAGTAGAGCGGCTGCTTTATGTAAACCCCGAAACGAACGAACAGATACTCGACTCCAAACACATCAACTTCTATAAAAAACAATTGCGCATAGCCTTGCGTAACTGTGGTTTTATCAATCCCGAAAACATAGATGAATACATTGCCCGCGACGGTTATATAGCTTTAGGAAAAGCTCTGACCGAGATGACGCCCGATGAAGTGATTAAAGAGATTCTGGATAGCGGAT
>OGYF01001946.1_pt1 | contig 16361 bp, 13 predicted proteins | sample 1576451 | NCBI WGS metagenome assembly OGYF01 (sample SAMEA3541505, study PRJEB24748) | human gut metagenome | biome: human gut; feature: human-associated habitat; material: faeces | place: China | collected 2012 | reverse complement strand
ACCTTGCCAAGGTTGGGGTCGCGGGTTCGAGCCCCGTTGTCCGCTCCATTGCATTGAGAAAGCCGGTCGCAAGATCGGCTTTTTTCTTATATCAACTATCTCTCCCCTATAGACGCAATAATAAGACGCAGGGCAAACGCGCACCCCCTCGCGCCCGCAGCTCCGCGTATACACGATCTCGTGACAGCTGCCAATCGGCAACCGCACCCGCAGGTATTAAGCTGCGGCAGCACCAATCAGCTTGACAAGCCTCACGCAGGTACCGGGAACGTCGCGACGCCTAGACACGTCTACGCTATCGACTAGCATGCGCATGAGCTTGATACCGCGTCCACGCTCCTCGCTGGCCTCAATTTCTTGATCAGCGGACAACTCGAAGCCGGCACCGCCGTCGCGCACCTCAATCACAACTCGATCGGGATAAGCCTGCACCGTCATGGAACACCCCACGCCGCCGGCATGGTCAAAAGCGTTGGAAAGCGCCTCGCCGGCAGCCAGCGCCGTGTCAAAGCGAGCGTCCGCTGTCATGGGCAAGGTGGCTAGCAGCTCTGATACACGATGGCGATACGCGCCCAGGCACTCGATTCCCCCGGTGACGGATATCGTCTTGTTCCATTTGGGCAGCACCCCCGCAGAAAGAACGGGCAATGCCGTCTTTTGCGCGGGGCGAACATGCAGCACATCGATCAGCCGGGCGATTTGGATAAAGCGAATCACATTAGGCGACGCGTTGACCAACGATAACAGGCCCTCTCCGCGCGCCAGCCGGCGCGCGCATGCAAGCAAGAACGCCAACCCGGTCGAGTCGATAAAGGCAACGTTTTGACAATTGATGATGATGCGCCGCATGCCCATGTCGATAAGACCATCGACCTGCTCGCGCAGCAGGGGGACCGACGCGATATCGATATCGCGCACGGGAACCAGTACCGCTATGTCATTCCACTCATTCATGCTGGTATGGTTCCCGCTTTAATCGCGTCTTAATCATTACTTAAGAAAGCTCTCGCTCGTCCCCGGCCCAACACCGCGACACCCGTGTACGGCAAAGCTCCCCTACAGCGCGTCCGAACGGCCCGTGTCGAAGCGCAGAGCCACCATGGCGATGTCATCGTCCAAAACTGATCCCGTAAACTCGTCCAAAGACAAAAGAACGTTGTCGCACAAGCCCTCGATACCCTGCAGGCTCTGGGTTAGCAACAGGTCGCGAAGGCGCTGCTCGCTAAAGAAATCACCTTGGGCGTTTCTGGCCTCAATAGCCCCATCCGTGTACATAAACATGATGTCGCCCTTCTCAAACGTGAACGACCCGGTCTCATACACCATGTTCTCAAACGCGCCCACCACACCGGACTGAACGCTCAGCATCTCAACCTCGGCCGCGATATTGCGCCCCTCATGGGGCACGCGGGCGATCATTGTTGGCGGGTGCCCCGCAGAGCAGTAAACCGCCGTGCCCGCACGCAAATCGATCTTGGCGATGAACATGGTCGCGAAAGTCTCTACTCGCGAGAAGCCCATGAGCATGCTGTTGAGAGAGCGCGCCAGGCCAACAGGGCTGCGGCCCTCCCATGCGTAGGCGGTCAACGCCGTCTTGACCAACGCGGACATAGATGCGGCCTCCACGCCCTTGCCGGACACATCGCCCAAGATCATGACAGCGCGATCGTCCGGAAGGCGGATCAAGGTGTAGAAGTCGCCGCCCACCAGCGCCTGCTTGGTTGCGGACGAGTACAGCGAGTCTGACGTTATGCCCGGCACGCGACCAAGCTGGCTGCGCATGCCGGCCTGCAGCGTCTGTGCGATGCGCTGCTCTTCCTTTTTGCTGCGCACACCGGTCTCAATCAACTCAAGGTCGTGGACCAAACGCAGCAGGTAGTCATACTCCATGTCATCGATGGGCTCCTGCGTGCCGTCGCGAAGCAGCAAGAACATGCGGACGGAAGCATCTGGAAGCTCAACAGATGCCAGCGAGGCGGACGAGGGCGCGGCAGACGAGGGGTCGCCAGCAGTTGCGCCACCGGCCTGCGGCGAATCCTCGCCATCGGCGATGTCATGCTCGGGGCTCATCGCGTCCAGCACGGCTCCGCGCCCCATATCGATGAACACGCCTTGCCCGGGCAAGCCGTGCGCATAAAGCCAGTCGCCCATCTTAGTGGTCCTGTCAACACGCACCAGGCGCGCGTTCTTAAGATCCGGCTGCGTTGCGCCGGCGCCGGGCGAAAGCACATCCGCCGGCGCGCTAAGGCGCGAGGCGGGCGCTTTGGACGAGAAGAAGGCATCGTCCACAGAACAGGGTAGCGCCACGCGGCTGCCGCCCTCAAAATCGATAACGTAGCTCTTCAGCGTCGCGTCGAACACCACGGGGCATATGCGGCATGAAAGCATGCGCTTGAGTTCGGATACGATCTGCCCGCGACTTTCGCGAGGCCGGTCCTCGAGCGAGAACATGGCGTCGCGCATCTGGTTAAGCGAGCGGGTGAGCTCGGCCACGCGCTGGGAACGCATGGATCCAACCAGGCCCACCAACTCTATGGACAGATAGTCGCAAATGACCTCCAGCACGCGCACCTCGCTCACGCGCGGCGTTGTGTGGCGCTTCCAGCCAAGCTCGATGACGCCCAGCACCTGCGTGCCAAAAAACACGGGAGCGGCGATAACGGTCTTGAACGGAGGGGTGTCCTGCACTCGGATAGGCGTGCTCACACGGGCATCGATATCGTAGAACACGGCGCTAAAGGGCCCGCGGGGCTCCGTGGTGGGAGCGATAGAGAACCTGCAAGCATGTGCCTCGCGCGTCACATAGGTGCCGATACCCGCCCCATAGGGAATAAAATCCGGAAGATACTCCCCCGCAAGGCCTTTCGAGGCGCCGCGGAGCTTGAATCCGCCGCTCTCTGAGAAGTAGATAGTGGTGCCGTCGGCGTCCAAGGTGTCCGCAAGCTTGTTCAAGACGGTGTCGAGCAGCGCCGAGAGGTCTTCTGACCCCACGGTGGACATGATGACCGACAAGGTACCGGAAAGGCGCTTATTTGCCGCCTGAAGCTCCGAGAGCAGGCGCTTGGCGCGGCGGTCCTTGGCGTATTGCTCCTCCAAGTTACGCAGTACGACCAACACGCGAGGAGGACGATGGCTAAGGCCGGTGAACTTGGGCGGAGTCATCATCAGCGAGCGAACGCTCACCGGAATGAACGAACCATCAGACAGCTTGAGCATCAAGGTGTTCTCAGACCCGTCGACGCCAAACGGCAGGCGATGGTCCTCCGAGCGCTCAAAGGTGTCGCTAAACAGCATGTCCTTGATGTCGATGCCTATAACGTTTTCGCGCATGCCCGACACAAGCGATAAGAACTGCTTGTTAACGTGCAGAACGCATCCATCAGGTTGGCAAACAACAACGGCGTCGCTGGTGATCTCCACCAAGCGGGCGAGATTGGGGAACTCCTCGTGAGCGATGGCCTCCACGTGAACCACGTCCCTCTTGACAAGAGTCGGTAGATAACAAAAAAGGCCTCCGAAGAGACCTCTTAAGATTTGATGGTGTCGGAGGCGGGACTTGAACCCGCATGACCGAGAAATGGTCACTAGCACCTCAAGCTAGCGCGTCTGCCAATTCCGCCACTCCGACTTCCTTGTGTTGCTCCTCGCAACAAAGAGTATATTAACCCGAACCCCGCATTGAGTGCAAGCACTTTTTTCAAAAATGTTTGGACGAAGTTTGCCTGATCTTTTGCAGCAACGTTTATGCAGGTAGAAAGCAATCTGTATCGACAGAAAAGAAGAAAATAGCGCGCTCCCCCACCTGATCCGGATCGTCGTCCTAAGAAAAAAGGGATACCGGTTATAAACCGGCATCCCTTAGATGTGCATAATCCCTTGAGCGGACCGCATATCTTAGATGTTGATGTGCGACTCCTTGATGGGGAACGGCTTGGCAAAGTGGCAGGAGCAGAAGTGACCGTTAGCGACTTGCTTGAACTCCGGAGCCTCCTTGCTGCAGATCTCCTGAGCAATGGGGCAACGCGTGTGGAAACGGCAGCCCGAAGGAGGATCGATGGGCGACGGAGGATCGCCGGCAAGGATGATGCGCTTGCGAGTCTTCTGAATGTCCGGATCGGGCACGGGAACAGCGGACAGCAGAGACTGCGTGTACGGATGATGGGGCTCGGTGTAGAGCGTCTTCCAGTCGGAAAACTCGACCATCTTACCCAGGTACATAACGGCAACGCGATCGGAGATGTGCTGCACAACGGACAGGTCGTGAGCGATGAACAGATACGCGGTGCCAAACTTGTCCTGGAGCTCTTTCAGCAGGTTCAGAACCTGAGCCTGAATGGAGACGTCCAGAGCGGAAACGGGCTCGTCGCAGATGATCAGCTTGGGACGAAGAATGAACGCGCGAGCGATACCAACGCGTTGACGCTGACCGCCGGAGAACTCGTGCGGATAGCGGTTGATGTGCTCCGGGTTGAGGCCTACGACGTCGAGCAGCTCGCGAACGCGCTCGATGCGCTCTTCCTTGGTGCCCACGCCGTGGATGGTCATGGGCTCGGAGACGATTTCGCCGATAGTCATACGCGGATTGAGCGACGCATAAGGGTCCTGGAAGATGAACTGCATCTCGCGGCGCATGTCCTTGAGTTCATGCTTGTTCATCGCGGAGACGTCGCGGCCCTCGAAGAAGACCTTGCCCGCGGTGGGGGCGCTCAGGCGCATGATGGTTCGACCGGTGGTGGACTTGCCGCAGCCGGACTCGCCTACCAAACCAAAAGTTTCGCCGGGATAGATCTCAAACGAAACATCGTTAACGGCGGAAACAACGCGCTTGGAGAAACGGCCGCCGAAGGCGCCGGAGCCAGCGGGGAATTCCTTGCTTAGATGCTCGACTTTGAGCAGGGGTTGCCTCTCGGTCATTTATGCCCTACCTCCAATCACGGAAGGGTCGAGAACGTCGGGGGTGCCGGTTGCGATCTTGCCGCGGGAACGCGACGTGTCCGGAGCGTTCTTCTTAACGAACTCGTCATCGCCGGCGAAGTGGCAAGCGGAGTAGTGTCCGGTAGAAGTGGTGTAATGCTCGGGCAGCTTCTCGTGGCAGATCTCCTTGGCATAGGGGCAGCGCGGTGCGAACGGGCATCCCTTAGGAAGGTTCATAAGCGAGGGAGGATTACCGTCGATGGGAGTCAGCGGCTTCTTCTCGTCCACGGCCTGCTCCGGAATCGAGCGGATGAGGCCCCAAGTGTAAGGGTGACGACTATCGTAGAAGATCTCGTCGGCGGAACCGAACTCGACGGGGCGGCCGGCGTACATGACCATGATCTTGTCGGCGATATCCGCAACAACGCCCAGGTCATGGGTAATCATGACGATAGCGTTGCCGTTCTTCTCCTGCATCTCCTGCATGAGCTCGATGATCTGCGCCTGGATGGTAACGTCCAGGGCGGTGGTGGGCTCGTCGGCGATGAGGATGTCCGGATCGCATGCAAGGGCCATGGCGATCATGACGCGCTGGCGCATGCCGCCGGAGAACTGGTGCGGATACTCGTTGACGCGCTTCTCCGGCTCGGGAATACCGACCAGGTCAAGAAGCTCGGTAGCGCGCTTGAGAGCCTGCTCCTTGGTGTAGCCGCGATGCAGACGAAGGCCCTCGCCCACCTGCTTGCCGATCTTGTAAACCGGGTTCAGGGAGGTCATGGGGTCCTGGAAAATCATTGCGATGTCGTTACCGCGAATGTGCTGCATCTCTTCCTCGGACATATCGAGCAGCGAGTGACCGCGATACATGACGCGACCGCCCTCGATATGGCCGGGAGGCATGGAGATAAGACCCATGATGGTCATGGCGGTCACGGACTTGCCGGAACCGGACTCGCCGACGACGCCGAGGGTCTCGCCGCGATCGAGCGTGTAGGAAACGCCATCGACCGCGTGGACGATGCCGTCCTCGGTATGGAAATACATCTTGAGGTTATCGACCTCGAGCAGGTGCTGACCCTCGGGGATGGGCTGCGTCTTAAGGTCGACGTAGTTCTTATTGGACTTCTTCTTCATGAACTTACGCATCCTTCATCTTGACGTCGAGAGCATCGCGCAGGCCGTCACCAAGCAGGGTGAAGGCGAGAACGGTGGAAAGAATCGCCAGACCCGGCATGATCATCATCCACGGAGCGGTCTCAAGGTACGCCTGGCCGGCCTGAATCATGGAGCCCCAAGACGGGGTGGGCGGAACAACGCCCATGCCCAGGAAGGACAGGGAGGACTCGGTAAGGATGGCGCCGCCGATGTTCATGGTCGCGTAGACGACGATGGAAGCCACGGAGTTGGGGAAGATATGACGCGCGATGATACGAGCGTCAGATGCGCCCATAGCGCGAGCAGCGTCGACGTAGTCGTTCTCCTTGACGGTAAGGATCGCGGAGCGGAACACGCGGGCGATCGACGGCCAGCCAAGGATACCGATAGCGATAAAGACGTTGGTAAGGCTCTGTCCGATAACCGCGATCATGGCAACGACGAACAGGATATAGGGGAACGCCAGGAACACGTCGGCGAGACGCATGATGATGGTGTCCCAGATACCGCCGTAGAACGCTGCGATCGCACCAAGAATCAGACCGATTGCCGTAGAGATGGCGGTGGCCATGATACCGACCGACAGCGAGACGCGCGCGCCGTAGATAACGCGGACAAGGATGTCGCGGCCCAGCGGATCGGTGCCGAACGGGTGCTCAGCCGAAGGAGGCAGCAGCGAGGTGGTCGCCATGAGCGTAGAGTCGGACGCGGTGGGCGAACCCAACCAATCCTGCGCCCATAGGTCCGCGGTGAGAGCAACCAGGGCGACGAAAATGATCCAGATCACCGCGAGGACGGCGAGCTTGTTTTTACGAAGACGCTTGAAGGCATCGCCCCAAAGCGTGCGGGACTTGGCGGCGGGCTTAACCTGACCCTTGGTCTCCGCCTTTGCGGCCATGCCGGCGCGCTGAGTAGGACTCGGTTCTTGCATGCTAACCCTCCCCTACGCCTTATCCTTGGGCGCACCGTAACGAATGCGAGGATCAAGGAATGCGTAGCTGATATCGACCAGAAGATTGATAACCATGACCACGACGACAACCACGGTCACGCCGCCCATAACAATGGGCCAGTCACGCTGCGTAATAGCGCGATAGATCTCATAGCCAACACCGGGCCAGTTGAAGACCGTCTCCGTGAGGATTGCGCCGGCGAGCATAGCGCCAAAGTCAACGCCAATATAGGTGACAACCGGGATAAGGGCGTTCTTAAGAGCATGCTTCCAGATGATGGCGCGATTTGAGAGGCCCTTGGCCTTAGCGGTACGGATGTAGTCCTGGTTCATAACATCCAACAGCTGCGAGCGCATGATGCGCGCGGCGTAGGCGGTGGATACGGAAGCCAGGGTGATGGAAGGCAGGATGTAGTGGACCCAATCCTGATACTGGGATGCGGCACCGCCGGCGCCGGAAATAGGCAGCGAGAACGCGCCGCCGGTCAAGTCCTTGATCCAGACGCCGAAAATCAGCTGGAGCAGCATGCCCAACCAGAATGCCGGCACTGCGACCAAAACCGACGTAGAGAGGGTTACGAGGATATCCCAGAACGAGTATCGCTTCACTGCCGAGATGATTCCTGCGCCGACGCCCATGATGGCTTCCAAAACGATGGCGCAGATAGCAAGCTTGATGGTATACGGATACTTGGAACTTAAGATATCCGTGACCTCCATCTTGCGCTGGTAGGACTCACCCAGATCACCATGGAACAGGTCGGTGATGTAGGTGACGTAGCGGTCCAGCATGGGGACCGGAACGGGATCGCCGTTCTCGTCGAGAATAGCGTGGCCATTCTCATCGACCTGAACAAGATTATAGCGAATGCGCAGGTTAAGCTCCGCTTCCGGAGTCATGGCCTTACCGCCGCCGCCTATAAGCTTGATCGGATCGCCCGGGACAATGTTCTGCAGCGCAAACAGAATAAGCGTTACGCCAAAGAACACCGGGATGAATTGCAGCACTCGCTTGAGGATGTACTTTCCCATAGATACGATCTCTCCCCTGTCGTCGGGACTAAATGTGAAGATGGAGACGGTCGGGGTTCCTCTCCATCAGGAAACGGGATGCCGACGCGAGCATCGGCACCCCGTTTTCGCGAACAGTTAGTATAACCTAAAAGGCAATTACTGTACGTTAATTGACATTATCTACGCGGACAGCTCAGCGCGGCCAAGGTAGGCCTTCTTCTGAGGATCGATGTAGAGGTTCTTGATGCGGCTGGAGCCGACAAGAGTGTGGGTGTAGAACATCAGCGGGATGACGGGCAGGTCGGCGCCGATGAGAGCGTCGGCCTCCTGCATCTTGGCGATACGAGTAGCGTCGTCGGTGATGCCACGGGCGTCCATGATCATCTTGTCAACCTCGGCGTTGCTGTAACCGGACTTGTTGTCGCCACCCAGGGAATCAGAGTGGAACAGCGGGTACAGGAAGTTGTCCATGATCGGGTAGTCGGCAACCCAGCCCAGACGACCGATCTGGAAGTCCATGTTGTCATACTTGGACAGAAGAGCAGACCACTCGGGGGTATCAGAGGTGACCTCGATGCCAACCTTGGCGAGGTCGCCGATGACGGACTCCATGATCTCCTTGTGGCCGCCATCCTGGTTGTAGGACAGAACCATGGAGATGCCGCGAGAATCACCGTTCATGGGAGCGACCTTGTCGAGGTACTCGTTGGCCTTGTCGACGTCATAGGCAGAGAACTCCCATGCGCCCTCCTTGTAACCGTCGATTCCCGGAGGAACGATGCCGTCGGCGGGGGTACGGGTGCCCTTGAAGATGGACTCGCAGATAGCCTCGCGGTTGATGGCCAGAGAAACGCCCTTACGGAAGTCGGCGTTGTTGAAGGGCTCGATGGTGGTGTTGCAGACCAGGTAATACGTGGAGGGCTCGGCACCAAGAAGCATACGACCCTTGTCGTTCATGGTGTAGCCGTCCTCAGACGTGCCGTACTCCCTCTTGGCGGCATCGATCTGAGCGGTGGGAACGTCGGCGACGTCGAAGTTGCCAGCCTGGAACTCCTTGTACGCGGTCTCGATGTCCTTCTGGACGCCGAAGTGGATGCCGTCGATCTTGGCCTTGTCGCCGTGATAATCATCAAAGCGGACGAGGTCGATGTACTGACCGTCCTCCCACTTGGTGTCCGGCTTCATCATGAAGGCGCCGTTGCCGATAGGAGCGAGGTAGAAGTTCTTGGCGTCGGACTCAGCGGCCTCGGGAACGGGAGCCAGAGCGGGGTGAGAGCAGACGTAGGGGAAGTCAGCGTAGGCGGCGGTGAGCTCGACAACCAGCGTGTTGTCGTCGGGGCAGGTAACGCCGGCGAAGTCGTCGGCGTCGCCAGCGGCGAGCTCGGAGTAGCCCTTGACCATGGACAGGTGGTAAGCGATCTGGGAGGGACCGTACTCTACCTGAACCGCGCTCTTGGGGCTGACCAGACGGGTCCAACCGCGCTTGAAGTCAGCAGCGGTAACGGGGTCGCCGTTGTGGAAGGTGGCGCCCTCGATCAGGTGGAAGGTAAAGGTCTTGGCGTCATCGGAAGCCTCATAGCTCTCGCAGGCGAGCGGCTTGAGCTCGTTGGCCTCGAAGTCGAACTTCATGAGGGAATCGAAGAGCTGGAACTCGACCTGGGTGCCCTGGTCCTCCTGGACGTTGTAGGGATCGATGCAGACCGGGTTGTTGATGTAGTAGTTCAGGGTGCCACCCTCAGCAGCAGCGGTGCCGTCTCCGCTACCAGCAGCGGGAGCCTGAGCCTCCTTCTTGCCGCATGCGGCGAGGAACGCCAGAGAGCTCGCAGCGAGGGTGCCGCCGACGAACGCGCGACGACCGACTACGGGCTGGTTCTTCATTTCAGTCATGCCATCCTCCTTTAAGATGAAACCTTCCGATGCACGGTGATTTCGAGCGCACTCGACCGCAGCAAAACCGCGCACCGTATCATCGTCCAACCCATTGCCCACACTTGGGTAACAGGCTGTGATGTTGTACTACCTTAGCGCATTTAATGCATAATTAACGTCTCTTTTTGTGTAACCGCAAGGATTTTCTTTATTTGGCAAAAGTGCGATTGTGCATATTGATACTTTTTAGCGAATCGCACTATTTCTACCTGCAAACTCATGACACCGCTCACCAAACTCAAATAAGTCAAGTTCAAGTTCGGCGAACGGTGTCATGCCCAGATGAATGAAACCATTTAGAAACAATATGCGTTTACAAGCGCTTTACCTACCGTTTGAACAAGCTTAAGAAGCCGCGCTTGACCACATCGAAGAAGCTCAGCGACCGCACCAGATGGTCCTCTGGAATATAAGCGCGCATAGCGCGCAGTGTCTTCTTGTTGTCCTTGGTAGAGAACGAGAAGTCTCCATCGTTCTTGGTCATGATCGCAAAGCGCGCGATCCACTTGCCACCAAACATGACGGAGCCCGCTACGTGGTCGATCTGCTCCCACGGTATCTGAATGAAATCCTCGGGGTTCTTCTCGTTATAGAACTCAAAGGCCTTGTTGCCGATCATGACGTTGCCGTAGGTGGCAAGACCATGGTAGGACGTTGCGGGAATCGTAAGGTCCACGACGCTGTTTTGCGACTGAGCCATCCCCACTCCCCTCATTAGAATATGCAGAAACCACTTTACCGTACCACATAGGTACCAGAGAATACAGCACGCCCCGTGCACGCGACGCAAAGTCGAATACACGGGGCGCGAATGCGAGAATCAGGCTGCTATCGGATTCATCGTCCAAAAATGCCGTACATGCACGTCGAACGACGACTTACATGATGCCAAGCAGGCGTCCGCCGATACCGACGGCGAACAGGCACAGGATGATGACGATGGGGGAAACCTTCTTCTTAAGCAGCTGGCAGCACAGAAGCGTCAGGCAGACAGCGGCGAGACCCGGGATAAGGGAGTCGAGGTTGGCCTGAAGCGTGGTGGTCTTGATGACGTCAAGGCCGGTGGCGCCAAGCGAGGAGTACTGCGTAAGGGCCTCGCGGATACCATCGGTGCCGGCGGGCAGGTTAGCCCAGTCGATGTAGGCACCGGCAGACTGGGTGACCCTGGAAACAACCGGGGTGAAGGAAATGGAAACCCAGCGCTGGACCAGCGATCCGATGATGAACATGCCGAGGATGGAAGCGCCCTCGGTGATCTTGCCCATCAGGCCGCCGGAGAGGTCCTTGGTGATGGAAGTACCGACCTTGTAGCCGAACTCCTGGGTGTACCAGAGGAACAGCATGCGGATGATGTTCCAGCCGAAGAAGAACAGCAGCGGACCCAGGATGGAGCCGCCGAGCGCCAGCGAAGCGCCCAGAGCACCGAGAATGGGGCGAAGGGTGAACCAGAAGACGGGATCGCCGACGCCGGCCAGCGGGCCCATCATACCGACCTTAACGCCCTGGATCGCTGCGTCCTCCACCTTGGCGCCGTTGGCGCGGTCCTCTTCGAGGGCCAGGGTAACGCCGATAACCGGAGCGGAGACGTACGGATGGGTGTTGTAGAACTCCATGTGGCGCTTAAGCGCGGCAACCTGGTCCTCCTTATTGGAGTACAGCTTCTTGATAGCCGGGACCATGGAATAGCACCAGCCGCCGTTCTGCATACGCTCGTAGTTCCAAGAGCCCTGCAGGAATTGGTGACGCCAGGCAACGGCCATACGGTCTTTCTTAGAGAGAGTAACCTTCTCTGCCATTATCGTTGTCCCCCTTTCCTACTCGTAATCGTTCAAGATGTCGCCGAGCGGGTCACCGGAGCCGCCGCCGTTACCGTTCTTGGCAAGGTCCTTGAGGCCAAGGTAGATAAGGGCGAGGGAGATACCGATGACGCCGAGGGCGATCAGCGTGAGCTGGCTGATGGCGGCGAGGCAGAAGCCCAGCGCGAAGAACGGCCAGACCTCCTTGGTCGCCATCATGTTGATGACCATGGCGTAACCAACGGCGGCGATCATGCCACCGCCGACTGCCATGCCGCCGGAGAGCCATGCGGGCATCATGTTCAGGGCGTCGGTAACGACCTGAGCGGGAACGAAGCACAGCGCGAGCGCCGGGATGGCGATGCGGACGCCCTGCAGGCAGATGGCTACGATCTGCAAGCCGTCGATGGCTGCGAAGTTACCCTTCTCTGCCGCCGCGTCCATAGCGTGAACTATAGGAATTGCGATGGTACGGCAGATCATGGTAAGGAACAGGCCGGCGACGGACAGCGGCACGGCCAGGGCGATCGAGGCGTTGATCGCGTCGGTCGAGTTCGCGCTACCGCCGTCCAGCGCGAGCACCATGATGATCGCGGAAGCGACGGAAGCCAGGGCGGCATCCGGAGCGACGGCGGCGCCGACGTTAGCCCAACCAAGGGCAATCATCTGCAGGGAGCCACCGAGCATGATGCCCTCGGCCAAATGACCGCTCACCAAACCAATGAGCGTGCACGCCACCAGGGGCTGATGGAACTGGAACTCGTCCAGAACGCCCTCCATGCCTGCAAGGAAGGCGACGAGGACGATAAGTGCAATCGTGATAATCGACATTTCTACCTCCTTTTAGGCAAGTTCGGCCTTAGCCTTCTTCAGCATGGCGTCGATAGACTCCGGCGAATCTGCCGGAACCTTGCGGACGTCGAACTCGATGCCCTTAGCGATAAGAGTCTCGATGGTCTCAACGTCTTCCTTGCCCATAGCGACGGCGTTGGTAACAACGACCTTGCCGACGGAGTGGGCCATGGAGCCCAGGTTGACCTTCTTGATGTCAACTCCGCCCTCGATGGCACGCAGGAGATCCTGCGGGTTCTCGAACAGGAGCATCGCCTTGGTAGCGCCAAAGCGCGGATCCTTTGCAACGGCGATCATCTTGTCGATGGGCACGACGTGAGCCTTGACTCCCGGAGGAGCAGCCTGCTCGATCATGGATTTGCGCAAATCATCATGCGCGACGGCATCGGAGACCACGATGATACGGTCGGGACCGGTCATCTTGGTCCACGTGGTTGCAACCTGACCATGGAGCAAACGCGTGTCGATGCGGCAGAGCACGTACTTGATGTGACCATCACCAAGAACAGTGCCCTCGGGGATCGCACCCTTGGGAGCGACAGCGGCTGCAGCGGGCTTCTCCTCTGCGGGCTCGAGCTCCTCGGGTTTGATACGAACGCCCTCGCGGGCAGTCTTGAGAACCGCGACGGCAACTTCCTGCGCGGACTCACATGACATACGGGATGCATACGCCTCGATCAACATAGGCAGATTGAGACCGGTTACGATGGCCCAAGAATCCTCATGGCCATCGAGCACGGCGCTCGCCTGGTTGAACGGGGTACCACCCCAGAGATCGGCCAGAATCAATACCTGATCCTGGTCGTCGAACGAAGAAATGCATTCTTCGATCTTGGCACGGATATCGTCGGGACCCATGCTTGGCATCAGCGACACGGCGCCGACGTTGGGCTGGTCACCGAACACCATGCTGCCCGCCTGCTTGATACCGGGTGCGAGCTCGCCATGGCTAGCGATAACAATTCCTACCAACTCTCCAACCTCCTTTTATCCGACTCTAATCCCTTCTTGCGGATATTGGAGCGTGCAGCGGCTGGTCATACCTTTGCGCACTCCACGGCACATTATTGTAGCCGTTTAGTGGACGAGTTTTGTAGAAAAGTTGATGAACAACCGTTAATCAACTGTATACATTGCATATACTTTTCTATATATTGAATATGTTGAAGCATATTCCCTTATTATTTTTAGAGCATATTGTATATATTGAATCAGATATTCATGCACAATTATCCGTTAACAGATTTGTACTTGACAGTATATCCCTGATTGTCAACGCAGAATGCGCAAGCATTTTATAACAACAATTTGTCCTAGCGCGTAAGATGATCATCGCGAAAACCACGACATGCCGTACGACCACACATATAAGAAAACCCGCCTCGAAACTGAGACGGGTTTAGAAATAAATAAGAGGGCTCTCCCCTATTGTGGCAAGCGCCTTACAGGCCGACGATGCCCTGGGGGAAGAAAAACATGGCGAGAACAACGCAGACGGAGAATACAACGGCAACGATAACCGTAAGCTTATCGAGATTCTGCTCCATAACGCCGGTAGCAGCACTGGAGTTGTATAGGGAGCTGGCGATCATGTCGGAAACGCCGGTGCCCTTACCGGAATGCATCAAAACGAGAGCGATCAGCGCGATCGCGGAAAGCGCCCAAACGGCGAAGAGAAGAATCTGGAACGGACCCACGTTGACTCCTTTGAGTGGATTACTGACAGCCCATCATGGTATCACAGCATGCGACCATTCGGTGAAACCAAGGGAAATTGCACGTTTTCGGCAAAGGCAAAAGAGCTCGTCCTCCCCTATTTGCGTAGAGAGGAACGAGCTCTATATGATTCATGTCAAAGAATCCTCGTCCAAAAGCTTAATGAAGGCTGAGGGGCGCGTCTACTCCTCGACAGCCAGGACGCGACCGGTCATCTCGGCGCTGGGCTCAAGGCCGGCCATAGAGAGCATGGTCGGAGCGATATCGGACAGGCGACCATCTTCGATGCCGGTGAGCTTGGCGGAATCGCTTACGATGATGAAGGGGACGCGATTGGTGGTGTGCGCGGTAAACGGCTTCTTCTCGCCATCAACCTCGTCGAACATGTGGTCCGCGTTGCCGTGGTCGGCAGTGATGAGTGCGAAGCCTCCCTTGGCCTGGATGGCGGGGATGACCTGGGAAAGCGCGTTGTCAACGGCCTCGACGGCAGCCTTTGCGGCATCGAAGACGCCGGTGTGGCCCACCATGTCGCAGTTGGCAAAGTTCAAAATCACCACATCGTAGGCGCCGGACTCGATCCGCTCCACGCACTTGTCGCAGACCTCGTGGGCGCTCATCTCCGGCTGGAGGTCATAGGTGGCCACCTTGGGAGAGGGTACCAGCACCCGGTCCTCCCCGGGGAACACCGTCTCGGAGCCGCCGTTGAAGAAGAACGTGACATGGGCGTACTTCTCCGTCTCAGCAATCCGCAGCTGGGTCATGCCCATCTGGCTGAGGTACTCGCCCAGGCCGTTGCGCACGGAGGTCCGGGGGAAGGCCACCTCCACGTTGGGCATGGAGGCGTCATACTCCGTGTTGCACACGAAGGTCAGGGGGAAGATCTGGCGGGTGAAGCCGTCGAACGCCGGGTCCACCAGCGCCCGGGTGATCTCCCGGGCCCGGTCAGGCCGGAAGTTGAAGAAGATGACGCTGTCGTTGTCGGAGATGGTGCCGTCCCGGTCGCAGACCACGGGCTCCACAAACTCGTCGGTGACGCCGGCGGCGTAGGAGTCCTTCACGGCGGCCACGGGCACGGGGTTGAAGGTGGACCCTTCACCGTAGACCATGGCGTCATAGGCCATCTCCACCCGGTCCCAGCGCTTGTCCCGATCCATGGCGTAGTAGCGGCCCATCACCGTTGCGATCTTGCCCACGCCCACTTCCCGGCACTTTTCCACAGTCCGGGTCACGAAATCCGCACCGGAGGTGGGAGAGACGTCCCGCCCGTCCAGGAAGGCGTGGATATAGACCTTGGTAAGGCCCTTGTCCTTTGCCATCTGCAAAAGGGCGAAGAGGTGATCCAGGTGGGAGTGGACACCGCCGTCGGACAAAAGGCCCATCAGGTGCAGGGAGGTTCCCTTTTCCAGGCAGGCGTCCATGGCGTGCACATACGCCTCGTTGTGGAAGAAGGTGCCGTCAGTGATGGACTTGGTGATCCGGGGCAGGTCCTGAAACACCACCCGGCCGGCGCCGATGTTGGTGTGCCCCACTTCACTGTTGCCCATCTGTCCTGCGGGAAGGCCCACGTCCAGGCCGGAGGCCTGGAGGGTCGTGTGGGCGAATTCCTGCAAAAACTCATCCAGCCGGGGGGTGGCGGCGGCCTTGACGGCATTGCCGTCGGTGGCGTCGGAGAGGCCGAAGCCGTCCATGATGATGAGAGTAGTCGGTGTTTTATTCATAATGAACAGGATTCCTCATTTCCATAATCAGCTGTCAGACTCGCCGGGGCGGCGGCGCCGTGCCCGGATGGAGCGCGGCAGGCTCATTCCTGGTTGGCGGCGTTGATAATGTCCACGAACTGCTCGGGCTTCAGGGCGGCACCGCCGATGAGGCCGCCGTCGATGTCGGGTTGGGCCAGCAGCTCCGCGGCGTTCTTGGGGTTCATGGAGCCTCCGTACTGGATGGTGACGGAGCGGGCCACCCGGGCACCGTACAGGGCGCGGATGGTGGCGCGGATGTTGCCGCAGACCTCACCGGCCTGCTCGGCCGTGGCG
>OGYF01001936.1_pt1 | contig 16405 bp, 10 predicted proteins | sample 1576451 | NCBI WGS metagenome assembly OGYF01 (sample SAMEA3541505, study PRJEB24748) | human gut metagenome | biome: human gut; feature: human-associated habitat; material: faeces | place: China | collected 2012 | reverse complement strand
TCCGCCGCGACGACGTGGAAGACCATCATGTCCACGTCGTCGCGGCGGACCTCGCGGATGAGCGACTCCTTGACGAAGGGCTGCATCGAGTAACGCAGGAATTTGGCGTTGTGGGTGCGGCTGAACACGTCGCCGAACTGCTCGTCGAGCAGCTGCTGTTCATCGCGCCAGGCGATGAGCGAATTGGAGTAGGAGCCGTGGCCCGTGTAGGAGACGAACTGGTCGAAAGGCGTCGCGTCGCGGTGTTCGGCCACGGCTTTCTCCAGGTAACGGGCAATCTGTTTGTAGGGATCGCCGTAGGCTTTCTGCGCCTTGATGCGGCCCGAATAGATGTCGCAGGAGATGTACTGCGGCGAATCGGGCGACATTTCGTAATAATGAAACAGTCCCTGCGAGGGAGTGCCCTGCGGGACGAACTGCAAATCGAAATCGTCGTAAAAGCGGTCCGAAGGAACCGAGGTTTCGTGGAGCGGGTGGTCGCGTTCGTCCATTTTGAAGGCCGAGGTGAGGTGCTGCGCCTTGGTGATCATGGCGATGGGCACGTCGCCGATGAATACGCATCCCTCTAAAGCGTTTTCCGCATAAAGTTTGCGCAGGACGTCACGCACCTGTTCGGGCGTCGTCCAGTCGTGCGAAACGATGTAAACGGGCAGTCCTTCGGCTTCGAGCGTCTGTTTGTAGGCTGTCATTTGGGGCCGGCATTCCCGGGCGGTTCGGGAGTCGGTGATCACGGCGAAGGAACTCGGTCCCTGTATGGAGGGGTTTTCGAACGTCTGCGATCGTCCCGGCGCGGCCGAAAGCAGCAGAACTCCGGCCAGCAGGACAAAAAACGGTTTTCTATAATTCATATGGAGCAGTTATTTGAAACCCTCCGGGGAGGATATGTGTCGTCCTCTCCGGAGGGTTCCGGTTTTAAAACATCAGTCCGATTTTGAAATTGGCGTAAAAGCGGCGGTCGAACAGGTCGCGGTGGTCGTCGGCACGCACATAGTCGCCCGAGGCTGCGGCAAAGACCGAACCGCGGCCCTTGAACAGCCGGGCGAACGAATAGGTGATTTCACCGCCGAACGCAGCGTATCCCGACCCGAGGTAGTAATAGTCGCGGAGCGTGAAATCGGTGTAGCATTTCGTGTCGGCCTTGTAGCCGTTGTAGTCGATGTCGCTGCTGTTGTTCATCTTGTAGGAGGCGCGTATTCCGACGAGCAGCGAGTGCTTTTCGTTGAAGATGAAATTCTTGCGTCCGAAGATGCCGATCTTGCAGTTTTCGATGTCCTGGGTGCTGCGCGGGAAATAGTAGATGTCGCTGAGCTTCTCGGTGGAGAATTCGACGCCGGCAGTCCAGTTGTAGGAATCGCCGCGGGTGGTGCGCATATACTGCAAACGCCCCTCGAAACCGGCCTTCGAGCTGTTCGAACGGACGGATTTCGATTTTATGATCCACTTGGCGACCTCGAAGGAGTTGTCCCACTCCTGTACATACTGGATGCCGTCGATGCTGCGGTCGCCGTAAGCGGCATTCAGGAAGAACGTATTCTCCTTCGAAGGCTTGTAGACGGCGTTCAAGCCGATCGACCAGCGTTCGTCCCGGGTCGTGCCGACCATTTTGGGCGTCGTGTAGCTGTTGGTGACATCCTCTATTTCCCGGGTGTACTTGCCCGATACGAGCAGGCGCAGTTTTTGGGTCGTGAACGAGTACTGGCCGCCGACGCCCATGCAGTTGGCGTTGTAGATGCGCTGGTTGTCATCCGTGCTGCTGGAGATAGAGGCATCGACGTAGAATCCCGGGAAGTTGAAAATATAGACCGGGTTGGTGCTCATCGAGATTTTATTCGAGGCGGTTCCGTCTTCGCGCCGGGAGTAATACTGGTAGTTAGCGCCGATGGCGTGCTTGCCCAGCGTGACGGTCACACCCGGTTTGATCTCGAATTTCGAAAGGCTGACCAGCGGACGCGGGTCGTGCTGTTTGGCGCCCTGGCCGTTCTGATAAGTGGCTTCGATTCCGAAGATCAGGCGGTCCCACAATTTGGGCGCCGCAGCCTTCACGGTCATGTCGTAGAGCTGGTTGATCCATTTGCTTTTGTAGGTGTCGGCGATGAAGAAGGGCGTGCCGCGCAGCGGGTCGATCAGCGAGGCGTTGTACTCGGCATCGCGCAGCTGGTCGCGCGAATATTCGAAACTACCCCAGATGAAAGCGCCCTTGAGGGCCTTCATCGTGCCGCCGCCGTCGGTGAAGAAGCGGTACCCGGTGTTGTGTTCCCCCTCCTGCGCCCGTTTGAACGAACCTTTCTCAATATCGTATCCCAGTCCGACCTGGCTGTAGTAGTCCATCTGGTCGAGCTGGATACCCGACGCGTTGTCCGAGTAGCTGAACTGGAGACTCTCGCTTTTCAGCCGTTCGACGGAGGCCTCGGTATTGATCCGCTGCGCCGAGGTGCAGAGCGGCGCAAGGGCCGCAGCCACGAGGCATCCCGTCAGTTTGATGTAGCTATATTTTATCATAACTCATTCGATTTAGGGGGATTATTATTTCAGGGACCAGTTCCAGGCGGGCATCTTTTCGCCGTTGCGGCGGAACTGCGGGACCTGCGTTTCGAAATCTTCCGTCGAGTTGTTCGTGTCCTGGTAGATCGGGGAGCCGTCGGGCCGTTGGCCGATCACTTTGCGGCACACGCTCTTGCCGACGTAAATTTCCTCCGTCGAAGCCGCTCCGGCGTCCACGAATCCGGGAATACGCTTCATGTTGAGGCTGTTCGATGTCGGGAGCATCTCCACGCCGTCGATCAGCTGTTCGGCCGGAATGCGGACGTACTCCTGCGTTTTGCCCACCTGTCTCTGGGTCGTCTCTCCCACCACGCCCGTATTGATGGTCGGGAATTCGAGGTGCTTGCCGGGCTGGTAGATGCAGAGTCCCGGACCGCTGACGGTGTTCAGCCACTGCATGGTCACGATGTATCCCGACCAGAAAACGTACTCGAGATCAGGAACGTCCGGGTTGACACGCTGCGGATTGCCGGCCCACGTTTCGAATTCGGACAGCGAAGTGTCGATCAGTCCGCCGTATTTGCTGTGGTCGGCATGGTTCGCGGCCTCCTGGGTGATGATGAACGATTCGCCCGGCTTGAGCGGGTAGTCGGTTCCGTTACCCGGCAGCTGCCAGACCGTCACGGCATAGACGTAGTTGTTCAGTCCGTCCTCGGCGGGCCATTCCGGGAGCGTCGCCGTTGCGAATTCGGGCACGAGACGCGCGAAACAGAGGTGGTCGAGGTAATAGGTCTCGTCGCCGTTGTTGTAGATTTCGTAGAACTGGTCGCGGAAATAGGTCGCCTGCGTCTCGGGATTGGTGCTTCCGCAGTAGAAGATCTGGCTGAAGCAGAGCGGGCCCACCATGGCGGGACGGATGGCGATCGAGAAGTCGTTCGACGCCTCGGCCTGTTCCGGCGTGATGTCTTTGGTGATGGCTTTGTTCTGCACCGATCCGTTCAGGTAATAGGTATTGCCTTCGGATTCAGATTCGCCGAATACCGAGATCGTGTAGTTGCCCGGTGCGACCTCGGTTTGTGCGATGCCGTTCTCGTCGGTCAGCGTTTCGATGACGGCGTCCTCCTCGAAATTGGTGAAACGGACGGTGAGCCCATCCACCGGGAAATCCGTGTTGATGGTACCGTTGCCGTCGGCATCCACAAAGCCGGTCACGGCCTTGACCTTGAAGGAGACGTTCAACGGATTCACAACATCGGCCTGGCTGGCGGAGTCCATCATCTCGATGCACGAACAGAGCCCTGCAGCGGCCGTCAGTATGGCTATATATGTCTTTTTCATGGTTGTACTTGCGTTGTAGGGTTATCGAATCTTGACAGACAGCGCAGCTCCGAAAAAGAAGGTCTTTGCGTTGCGCCGGGTGTACTTGCCCGGATAGACTTTGCTCTCCCAGATCGGCGTGCTGCGGAACATATTGTTGGCGAAGAACGAAATGCGCATGAAATTGCGGATTTCCTTGGTCAGATTGATGTTGATACAGAGTATCGGGGGCATCGAACCTTCGGGAATCAGCCGGCGTGCGTCGAGGCGCCCGCGCATGTCGAGGGCCTGGAACTCCTCTTCCCCGATGCGCGAAGCGTCGAAATCATACACCTGACCGTCCAGGCGCGAGATGTATTTCACAGGGATCGAGTCGTTGCCGTAGGTGGTGTACTCACGCTCCTTCCATTTGACGCTGGCTGTCAGCGTGACGACGAAACCGATTCGCGGAATGTTGTGCGTGATACGCAGGTTGGTCGTCGTTGACGACGAATGCTCCGCCTTGTTGCCCGGTTCGAAGACGCCCATGTGGGGATAGGAACCGGCTACGCTGCTGCTTGTCGTATGGTTCGTGAACGTGTAGTAGTTCTTCCACGATTTGTACTGCGTCCAGCTTCCGTTCAGTCCGAACGAGGTGCGGATGGAGTTGATACGTCCGAAATCGATGTCGAACTCGACGCCCCGGCTGTTATAGGCAAAGTAGTTGGTCGGAGTCGAATACTGGAGCAGGATTTTGTCCGACGACTTGAGCGACAGCTCGGGCATATCGGTCTCATTGGCCGGTTTGGCCGCCGAATACTGGTTGTAGTCCACGCATTTGAAGGTGTCGAACGTCGCGCTGGTCATGTAGCCGTTGCGGGTCTTGTCCTCGTAATAGGTGACTGAACCGCGCACCTGCCCGATCTTGAAATCGACGCCGACCTCCCATTTGGTGGTTTTCGCCAGTTCGAGATCCGGATTCTCCGCCGAATAGACGTGCGTCGTGGCGATCTGGAATTTCTGGGCGTCGCTGAAGCCGCTCGCCGTGGTGTTGTCGAAGTTCAGGATGTCGAAATAAGCGTTGTCGGGATAGAGATAACCCAGCGAGGGGGCTTTGTACGTGATGCCGTAGCCGCCGCGGACGCTCAGTTTCTCGGGAATCAGGTCGTAGGAGGCGTTGATACGGGGTGCGACGCCTCCGTCCATGTTGTAAATATGGTCATAGCGGACGCCGGCGACGATTTCCAGCTTGCGGCGCAGGATGTCCATCGAGAAATACTCCTCGGCGAAGAGGCTGAACTGGTGCATGAACGGCACGTCTTTGAAGGCGCGTTCGCGCTGGGTGGTGAAGTTGGTGTTGACCGAGCGGCGCGGCGGAGTCTCCGGATCGAAGACCTTGCCTTCGCCCAGGTTGCCCGTGGCGCGGTACTCGCCGCCGATGATCAGCCGGTGGTGAGTGCGTCCCAAGTCGCCGGCGAAATTGGCCGACAGCTGCGCGAAGGTGTTGAGCTCCTTGCCGTACAGGTTGTATATGGCCGTATAGTCCGACGGCAGGCGCCAGGCTTTGCCGTTCTTGTCGGCATCGGGGATGTTTGTGATTTTCGTACCGTCGGCCAGGTAAATATCCTGTCCGGGCATGCTCGAAAGAATGGCTCCGTCGGTTTTCGAGGTGGAGTAGGTCCAGTCGGAGTTGGTGGCGAACTCCTCCCGGTACGTTTTTTTGTTCGTATAGTTCGCCGAGACGGTGTATTTGAGGTTTTTGAGCCAGTTCTTGTTGAAATTGAACGACCCGTTGGTGTTGAAGCGCAGGCCCAGGTCGCGCTGGGTCATCAGGTCCAGATCCCTCGCGTCGTCGGGATTCGGTTCGGCCTTGTCCTTGGTGTAGAACAGGTTGAACGAGGTGTTGGTGGACCATTTGCCGACGGTGTTCGAGTAGCTTACGCGTCCCGTCACACGGTTGTAGGTGTCGTATCCTTCGGTCGGATCGTATTGGGCGAAGGTGTAGTCTACGCCGTAGTTGAGCACGCCGGCTTTACGGCCGAGGCCCACGCCGTGCGATACGGAAGCCATGTAGACATTGGGATTGACATCCAGCTGGATCGACAGCGGCGTGCGTCCCGCCTTGCTGTTGACGATGACGGCGCCCGAAGCGATGTCGCCGTACTGGGCCGAGGCAATACCCCGGATCACCTCTACCGATTCGATGTTGTTGGTGGTGATGGTTCGCATGTCGACGCCCGAGTTGGGGGTCGATATGCTAGGCCCTGCGCCGGCTCCCAACGCCAGCGACAGGGTCTGCATGTTGGCGTTGTTCGAAAGGGGAGCGCCGTCCATGATGATGGCCGTGCCGAAGCTCTGGCCGTTGCGGACGGAGAATGTGCTGACTTTCTTGAGGGCGATCTCTTCGGCCGTGCGTGTGCTGGCGCCCGGAAGGAGCGACATGATGTCGGCCAGCGATGTGGCCTGAATGTGCTCCATGGCCGATTTGGAAATCTTCGAAGCGGTTGCCGCACCGGTCTTTTTCGACTCGGCCGACACCACGATGTTTTCCAGATAGAACGAGGTGGCCTTTAGGGTGAATTTGAGCGAGTCCCGTGCGGGAAGCTGGATGGTCTGAGACAGCGGCTCGTAACCCAGGGAGCTGATCTCGACCTTGTATTTCCCCGGATTGGAGAGTTGGATTTCGAACCGGCCTTTGACGTCGGTGGTCGTTGCTACGCCGATTTCGGGCAGGGAGACAACGGCGTAGGCCAGCGGAGTGATCTTAGAATTTCCCCCCCCCCTCAGTTTCCGAGGCTTGGACCGTGCCGCTGAACGAGATCTTACCTTTGCCCTGCGCCCACACGGAGGTGGCACCGTAAAGCATCAGCATACTCGTTAACACACTTAATTTGGCGAAAAAAACCTTCATAAGCAGAATGTTTTGGGTTAATAAATGATTCTTAAATCTTCCGGATGCAAAATCTTAGCAATAGAACGGATTGTATGCAGACTCCGGAGGGGCAAGAATTTTGCGATTTTCGCGATGCCAATATAATGAATTTTTTTTAATAACTGCCTGAATGGACTATTTTTACCAACAAATAGGTATGTTTGAGAGCGTCATATGGCACATTTTTTCGCACTCTTTTTATAATGAATTTGAATCAGTAGTTGAAAATAAGGTATAAAAATGCGCTGGCTACCTTTCCCATCGTATGAATTAGCAGTCCGCAAGTAGAGCGGCACTTTGAAGCTCTTTGAATATTTGTTTTTTCGTTCAGCCAACTGAATAGCGCTTCAATGGGTTCCCTGACAGATGAAACGGCTTGAGAATAAATGTCATCAGCGGCCTTGCTTCTCTGCTTCTCTGCTTCAGGAGCCCCTTTGATTGACTTGACGGGAGCGTAGAACTCATTGGCCTTATCGCGTCTTTCCTGCTCCCAGTAGTCATTGCTTCGGTATATCTTGTCAGCGAAGATCTTCTTGTTGAAAAGATCCGGCATACATTCACTCTGGAAGACCTTCAGGTCATTCTCGGAGGCAGGAGAGAGCGCTATCTGGCACGGATGAGGAAGATGCCCTTTCCTGCGATATCCTACCATGTGAAGCTTTAGTCCATGATAGTACAGGTTCTTGGTGGAACAGTATTCTTTGTCTGCGATATCTCTGGCGACCTTGCCTGTACGGTTTCTTCCGCAGCATGTGATTATCGGCATCGAGTCAACCATCACGGTATCATCCTGACAGTCAGAAGGCCTGAACATCCTTAATAACTGCGAGGACAGTTCCCTAACAGCACCGGCCATCCTGTTGAGACGGTAATTGAATGTCTGATAGGACACCAGGTTCGGGAACCAGTCGCGCAAGTACTCTTTAGCGAAGTTGTGAATATCCTTGATGAGGGTGTACTTCTGCTCATGACCGACAAAGAAATAAATCGTGAGGATTTCCTCGTCGGAGAACAACGGTTTCGAATTATTGCTGTATCTTTGGCAATGGTATTTGAGGCTTTGTTCGTACATATCGCAGATATACATATAGATTTTTATTAGTCTATACTCTTTGTCCTTGGGAATCATAACAAGCAAAAAATAGGGGTATTTTTTACTTTAAGTTACTGATTTCCAGGGATTTTGTAAGTATTTCCATCCCTTGATTTTCAAATATTTACAACTAATTCCGAGGCTTAAATGACCTCGGTTAAACTTATAAATCACAGCAGTTCAACTGCTGATTGGAATAATGAATAAATTTTCCCACTATTTTGCAATGCTCCTTTTTCTGCTCAAGGCGGGGTAGATTATGATACCGCTGGTGTGTCTATTTGCAGGAGTAGCCGATGGGAGAGAGTCGACGGACTTTACAGTGCCATGTTCGATCATGTTTTTTGATGCTGAATAACTTCAATTTGTCCTCGGACGAAAGAACCCGACAATTGTACGTTGCCATGACAATGGGCACCATGGGTTAGAATGCCGCCCTTTTTAGCAAATTTGTCAAATCCGTATTTTTTTCGTATCTTACAATTAGTTATTTGAAATGCGGTATTTGAGCGCAAGATGCTGAAAATAAACCGTTACCTTCTCGTTACCTATTCTCCTATATGAAAGTTGTAACGACCCGATAAATCGAATCATTACAGCTTTTTAATCCCGTTCTCTGCGGGCCGGGGCTGTTTCGTTCCGGGATTTTCCCGCTTATTTCTTCTGCTCTTTCAGCAGGTCGCGGATTTCGGTGAGCAGCAGCTCCTCCTTCGTCGGTGCGGGCGGTTCGGGAGCGGGAGCCGGAGCCTCTTCCTTTTTCTTCATCAGCCGGTTCATCAGCTTGACCATCAGGAACACGCAGAGCGCCAGGATCGTGAAATCCACGCACTGCTGGATGAATGCGCCGTAGTTCCAGTAGATCGGTTCTGCCGCTGCGGCAGCCTGCGCGGGATCGCCTCCTCCGGTCACCATGTCGCCCACGGAGTGCATGGCGTTCGACGTCACGTCGCGGACTTTCGAGATGTCGAGCCGCAGCTGCGAGAAGTCGGTGTTTCCGATCAGCGCGCCGATGGGCGGCATCAGGATGTCGTTCACGAGCGACGATACGATTTTGCCGAACGCGCCGCCGATGATCACGCCGACGGCCATGTCCATTACGTTGCCTTTGAGGGCGAACTCCTTGAATTCTTTGAGAAATGCCATATCGTTTAAGGGTTTGATGTATAATTAGTAGCAAAAATAACTGTTTTTTCCGGAAATCCAATACGACATACGATCTTCCGCATCCTGTTTTCGGGTTTATAAAATCCGCGCCTACCCGCCTTCGTGTCCGTCTTTTTTTATACCTTTGTAATTCGAACCCAAATACAAGTTATGACTCCTGCCGCCGTTACCGCCACCGTCCTGGGCTACATAGCCGTCCTTTTCGCCGTCGCATGGGCCTCGGGCCGCCGTGCCGACAACGCCGGCTTCTTCACCGGCAACCGCCGCACTCCGTGGTACATGGCGGCTTTCGCCATGATCGGCGCCGCGATGTCGGGCGTGACCTTCATTTCGGTCCCCGGCTCGGTCGCCGCCGACTCGTTTTCCTACATGCAGATGGTCGCGGGCTTCACGGTGGGGCAGCTGATTGTGGCTTTCGTCCTGATTCCCACGTTCTACCGCCTGCGGGTCGTCTCGCTCTACGAGTATCTCGATAACCGTTTCGGCGTAAAGTCACACCGCACCGGGGCGTGGTTTTTCTTCATTTCGAAGATGCTGGGCGCCGCGCTGCGCGTCTATGTGGTCTGTGCCGTGATGCAGCTGCTGGTCTTTTCGCACTACGGCTTCCCGTTCTGGGGCAACGCCCTCGTCACGATGTTTTTCGTCTGGCTCTACACCCGGCAGGGCGGCGTCAAGTCGCTGATCTGGACCGATACGCTCAAGACTTTCTGCCTCGTGGCGAGCCTTGTGCTGTCGATCGTCTTCATCATGCGGGGGCTGGGTCTCTCGTTCGCCGATACGGCCCGCGAGGTTTCCGCTTCGCCCATGTCGCGCATTTTCTTCTTCGACGATCCCGCTTCGGACCGCTATTTCTGGAAAATGTTCGCCGCGGGTATCGTCCTGCTGGTGGCCATGACCGGACTCGATCAGGACATGATGCAGCGCAACTTGAGCTGCGCCACGCCGCGCGACTCGCAGAAGAACATCGTGCTGACGGCCGTGAGCCAGATTTTCGTGATCTTTCTGTTCCTCGTGCTGGGCGTGCTGCTCTATTTGTACATGGAGCGCAGCGGCATGGGCGCACCCGCCAAGAGCGATCAGGTCTTTTCGCTGGTCGCTGTCGAAGGTGGATTGCCGCTTGTCGTTGGCATTCTGTTTGTTGTAGGACTTATTTCAAGTACTTATTCAGCTGCCGGGTCGGCCCTCACGGCTCTCACGACCTCTTTCACGGTGGATATGCTCGAAGGCACGAAACGCTATGGCGACGCACGCCTCACGCGCATCCGCCGCGGGGTCCACGTGGCGATGGCGCTCGGGATGGCCGGCGTGATCCTGGCCTTCGAGTACTGGGCCGACGACAGCGTCATCAATCTGGTCTACAAGGTCGCCAGCTATACCTACGGTCCGATTCTGGGCATGTTCGCCTTCGGGATGTTCACGCGTCTGAAGGTCCGCGACCGCTGGATGCCGCTGGTGGCCCTCGCGGCCCCGGCATTGAGTGCGCTGGTACAGTGGTGGGCACTGAAGACCTGGGATTATCAGATTGGCTTCGAACTGTTGATTTACAATGCCGCCTTTACGATGATCGGCATGCTGTTGCTTGTGAAACGTAATGAAAAATAAGGTTTTATACATTCTTATATCACTCTTTGCTTTAGGTAATGTCTCCGCCGCGGAAATCGGTTCCGCGACGCGGCAGGAGATCGGCCGGACCCTTTCGCGCATCGTTTCGCGCGAGGTGACGAGCGGTTACCAGAAACCGGAGCCGATCACCGTGCGCGTTCAGGCCGTCAAGGCCTCGCGCAGCCGGGTGCGGATCTACGCCACGGCGGCGTTGGCCAACTATCCCTTCCGCGAGGAGAACCTGCGGGCCATGCGCGACTCGGTGCGCGCCCTGCTGCCGCATGAGTTCCGCAAGGCCGCCGTCGAACTTTACACCGACGGCCGCGAGGCCTTCGAGTTGATTCCGCTGGCCTGCCGCAACGCCACGCAGCTGCGCAAAGCGGTCGATAAGAAGAAGATCGTGCTTTTCACCAACCGCTCCGGGCGTCCGCTCGTGACGCGCCTTTCGGCTTCCGAGACCCCCGGGCGGGGACTTTCGGGATGCCATATCGCCCTGTGGCAGAGCCACGGGCGCTATTTCGACCAGACGGAGAACCGCTGGAAATGGCAGCGTTCGGCGCTCTGGCAGACCTGCGAGGACCTCTATACGCAAAGCTATGTCTTGCCGTACCTGGTTCCGATGCTCGAAAACGCCGGGGCATGCGTGCTGCTGCCGCGCGAACGCGACGTGCAGAAATACGAGGTGCTGGCCGACAACGACGCCGCCGGGCAGTATGCGGAGGAGGGGGCGTGGGAGAGCGGCGGCGCGGGCTTCGCGCACGGTTTAACTTGCAGATTAACTTGTTCCCGGTCAGCCGTCCAGGTACTCGTCTATCGCCGCGAAGAGGCTGTTCACGGCGTCGCGGAGCGTCGTGTCCGGTATCTGGCAGGCTGCGGCCGAGCGGTTTCCGCCGCCGCCGAGCTTCTCCATGATGACCTGTACATTAAGCTCATCAATGGAACGCGCACTGATATATATACAGTCCTGTAACGACGTCAAAACAAAACTTCCCCGGATTCCCTGTATATTTAACAATGCATTGGCCGCCTTCGCCCCGACAACAGTCGCTCCGGATACATTTGCTCCATCGAATGTGGAGATGGCAAATTCATTCATGTAAATCTCAGCCTTGTTAATAATGGCTGTCCGTATCCGGCAATGTTCCATATCTTCACGAAACATCTTTCTTACGCGGGTCACATCTGCACCTGCTCTTCTTAAAAAAGCCGCCGCCTCAAAAGTACGGACACCTGCTTTTATAACAAAATTATCGGTGTCTACGAGAATACCGGAATACATGGCATCTGCCTCGATATTCTTAAGCTTCGGCTTATCTACGATATACTGTAAAATCTCCGCTACCATCTCACAGGTTGACGATGCGTACGGTTCTACATAAGAAACAACTGCGTTCTTTATCGTTTCATTATTCTGTCTGTGGTGATCAAGAACAACAATCGTTGAGACAGACTTTAAAAGCTCCGGACACTCTGTCATTGCCGGAAGATTGACATCTACAACAATGAGCATCGCTGACTTATCTTTAAGAAGCAGAGCTTCCTCATTCGTTACGAAAATATCTTCCTCTTCATCTGCCCGCTCTTTGTAGATTCCCTCTACGATCGGTTCTATCGCCGGACAATCCTTATCCATAACAATATATGTGCTCTTACCTAAAGTCTTTGACAGACGATAAATACCAAGAGCCGCACCGACACAGTCTGCATCCGGATTCTTATGTCCCATGACAAAAATCTTATCATGCGTAAGCATGATCTCACGCAGTGCATGCGCTTTCACTCTTGCCTTTACTCTTGTACTCTTCTCTACTTTCTGTGTCTTGCCTCCGTAATAAGAAATCGTATCCCCATCTCTTACTACTGCCTGGTCTCCACCTCGGCCAAGGGCAAGATCCATTGCCATTCTTGCACTTTCATATGTTTCGGTATAGCTTCCTCCATTCACACCAACACCAATACTTAATGTCATGGACAGCTCATTACCAATATTGATCAGACGAACCTCATCAAGAATAGAAAATTTAGATTCCATCAGCTCTTCGAGCTTCTCTTCCTCAAATACAAAGAGAAACTTATCCTTCTCGAAACCTTTGATGATCGCATCAAGTCCCTGCATGTACTTCATAATCTTTCGTTCTACTAATGCAAGTAAAAGCGACTGCCTTACTTCTTCCATATTTTCAAGAACTTCTTCGTAATTATCAATATAGATCAGTCCGGCAACCAGACTCTTCTTCTTCGACTCTTCCTCATATCCACGAAGCTGGGTCTCATCAAAAAAGTAAAATACCTGAAGAACATCTCCTTCAGCCCCATCATCCTGAATCTCTTCCTCTTTTCCACGCTCCAGATTCTTAAATACCATACTCTTACATTCCACATGATATTTATGTTCTTCCTGTGTGATACAGTATTCTTTCGTCTGTCCATTCTGTGGAAAAACCTTTTTGTAAAGGCCCGGAAAAATCTGTGTGATACTCTTTTTTATGATCTTTTGTCCCGCGATTTCTGAAAACTGTTTATTATACCAGATAATCGTTCCTGACTGGTCTGTCATTACATACGGCACCGGCAGTTCTTTAAGAATCTGCTTCTGGATCTGACTCTGTTCAAACCCTGCTGTAAGCAATTCATTATTAATCATCTTTTCTGTATATTCATAACACAAAACAGATGCAATAAGATATATGACATCTCCCACTAAGATCGTATATCCGAGACCAGGATTCACTTCTATCACACCTAAGGCCGCTACCAATATAAAGACCACCACAATAATAGGCAACCATAAATTCAGTGCGACCTTTCTTGATATATTCTTTTCTCGTTTCATTTCTTTCTCCCAATTAGGAAATATACATTATTTCCGGCTCACACACAAACCCACTGTGTAGTCTGCGACTGAGCAGTAACCTCTCTGATTTTAAATTGTTACGGATATAGTATGAGTTATTATAGCACTGTTTTTCCTAATTTAAAAGCAAAAAAACATCTCTGCTGTGATTCGCCCCCAAAACGTTCCAACAAAAAATGCTGTAAAGTTGTTTTGTATCGTCAATTTTTTCAAATTTCAAACTTTAATGAATCCTAATGAATCATTGCGATTTTTGTCAAAATTCAGTATAATAAACATCAGTAATATTTCATTTAAGGGAGGTTAGTATGAACGATAAATTTTCACTATTAAAAAAAATGCGTCGTCTTTCTGGTATTTTAGTTCACCCAACATCCTTACCAGGTAAGTTTGGCGTTGGAGATTTAGGTCCGGAAGCCTATCGTTTTGTAGATTTCTTACAGGAAGCTGGACAGCATTTATGGCAGACACTTCCTCTTGGCCCTACCGGAGGACATAATAGTCCTTATCAGTGCTTCTCCTCTTTTGCCGGACAGCCATTACTGATCAGTCCAGAGCTTCTTATGCAGGAAGGTCTTCTTGCGGAGTCGGACTTAAGTAATGTTCCTGCTTTCCCGGAAGAAGAAGTTGACTTTAAGGCTGTACAGGCATATAAAGAAGAACTTTTCAAAAAGGCATTTACCCATTTTAAAGAACTTCCGGAAGAAAGCGAGCTTAAATCTGAACTTGCTCTTTTCTGTAAAAGCTCTCACTGGTTAGATGATTATGCTATGTTTATGGCGATCAAGAAGTCCAAAGACGGACTTCACTGGTTAGAATGGGAGAAGAAATACCGCAAACCAACGAAATCTCAGAAAGCTGTCATCGAACGTGACCTCGAAGATGAGATTCTTTATGAAAAGTTCCTCCAGTGGACATTCTTCCGCCAATGGAGCCAGCTCAAAGCTTACGCAAATGAGCGCGATATCCTTTTAATCGGAGATATCCCGATCTTCGTTTCCGGTGACAGTTCCGATGTGTGGGCTGAACCAAGATTATTCCAGGTAGATTCTGATGGATTCCCAACCGTTGTAGCCGGAGTACCACCAGACTATTTCAGCGCCACCGGACAGTTATGGGGTAATCCTCTTTATGACTGGAAATACCACAAAAAGACCAATTATGCATGGTGGATGGATCGTTTTAAGACACAGTTTTTATTAAGTGATATCGTTCGTATTGACCATTTCCGCGGTTTAGAAAGCTACTGGGAGATTCCTGCTGATTCTGAAACTGCTTTAACTGGCAAGTGGGTTGACGGACCAAAAGATGATTTCTTTGAAACATTAATTCAATCTTTTGGAGAAGAACCACCTATCATCGCAGAAGATCTCGGTATTATTACAGACGAAGTTCGTGCATTACGTGATAAGTTCGGATTACCGGGTATGAAGATTCTTCAATTCGCTTTTGAAGATGATGACAGCAGTTATCTGCCTTATAATCAGCCATACAACTGCGTATGCTATACAGGAACGCACGACAATGACACTACAACAGGCTGGTACGCCTCTGCTTCCGAAAAAGCCCGCGATAAAGTACGCCGCTACATGAACACGGATGGCTCTCAGATCAGCTGGGATTTCATCCGTACCTGCTTCGGCACTCCTGCCCGCTTTGCTTTAATTCCTATCCAGGATCTGTTCTGTCAGGGAAGTGAATATCGTATGAACACTCCAGGAAAGGCAGAAGGCAACTGGACTTATCGCGTGAAGAAAGAACTTCTTACCAGCGATGTTGCAAAACGTCTTTACGACGTAACAAAACTTTACGGACGTTAAAACGTAAGAAAGGGGGAAATCATGACTTTTCGTTCTATCTGTATTGCAGTTTATGTATTTTTTTATTTGATCTTTACGACTCCGGAAAGGACTCGTTTAAAAAAGCTTGAACAGACTGACCCACAGAAGGCTTCCCGCATTGCTCAGGAGCATGTTCAAAAAGTATTTCGACATCTTTTAAAAATATCCGGTGTCACGATTGAGGTAAATGGACTCGAAAATATCCCCAACGAAGCTGCTCTTTTCGTTGGAAACCACAGCAGTTACTTTGACATCATCGTTACCGGCGCTGCCATCCCCGGCGGTGTAGGCTTTGTAGCAAAGGACAGCCTCGGAAATATTCCAGGACTTTCCTCCTGGATGAAGCGCATTCACTGTCTGTTCTTAGACCGCAAAGACATCCGCAAAGGATTACAGACAATCCTTGAAGGAGCAGAATATCTAAAAGAAGGATATTCCATGTGTATTTATCCGGAAGGTACAAGAAGTACCAATGGAGAACTTGGGGAATTCAAAGGCGGCAGCCTGAAAATGGCTCAAAAGGCCAAAGCCCCTATCGTTCCTGTTGCTATCACCGGTACAAGAGACATTTTCGAAAACAATCCTGGACTTCGTGTTTGTCCATCTCACGTAACGATTTCATTCGGCACACCGTTTAAAATCTCTGAACTTCCAGCCGCAGAAAAGAAATTTGCGGGTGAACATGCAAAACAGGCAATCGCAGATATGCTCGCTCAACAATAAATAGTGAAAAAATAGCATAAAACTGTAATTTTTTCTTTTCAATTAACGTAAATAATGTTAGAATGAAATTTGTGTTATCAAAAAGAAGGAGCTTCCAATTTTTCTTTACTGCACTTACTTTTGCAGAAGATTTTGGAAGTACCTAACAATGTACAGGAGGAATATTATGAACCCATGGATCGTTTTTGCAATTATCCTTTTAATTGCACTCGCCATTCTCGGATTCCTTTATTACAAAGGTTCCAAGCTTCAGAAAGAACAACAAGAACAAAAAGAACAGTTATTCAGCGCCGCTACTCCGGTCACTATGCTCGTAATAGATAAAAAGAGACTCCCTTTAAAAGATTCCGGTCTTCCACAGATTGTTATTGACCAGACTCCAAAGAGAGCTCGCCGCACTAAAGTGCCTGTAGTAAAAG
>OGYF01001931.1_pt1 | contig 16450 bp, 6 predicted proteins | sample 1576451 | NCBI WGS metagenome assembly OGYF01 (sample SAMEA3541505, study PRJEB24748) | human gut metagenome | biome: human gut; feature: human-associated habitat; material: faeces | place: China | collected 2012 | reverse complement strand
CCCGGGCATCCGTGCTCTCTGGCATCGATCTGGCGGATCTGGCCCGTCATGCCTGTGACCGGCATACCGGCATCGGCGCGGACGGGTTCATCGCGGTCGCAGAAGATCCCTTGGAGATGATCTATTACAATCAGGACGGCAGCCGGGCCCCGATGTGCGGCAACGGCATCCGCTGCTTTGCGGCCTTCTGTCATGATGAAGGGATCATGATCCAGGACGCCTATGATGTGCAGACATTAGCCGGCATGCAGAAGGTAAAGGTGCTGCAGGAAGAACCGTTTCAAGTACGGATCGATATGGGGATGCCCAGCGATGCGCTTGAGCAGATCGGGATCGAAAGCCCGATATGGGGAATGCCCCTGCGCCTTTTCGACGGGCGTACGATCACGCTGTACAGCCTGTTCATGGGCACGATCCACACGGTGGTGTTCGTCGATGAATTTGCGGCGGATCTCGCAGAGATCGGCCGGCAGGTCTGCATGCATCCGCTGTATGCACATCAGACCAATGTCAATTTCGTACAGGTCGTGGATGAGCATACGATGCGCGTGCGCACATATGAGCGAGGCTGCGGCATGACGCTGGCCTGCGGCACAGGCGCGTGCGCTTCGCTGGTCTGCGCCGTGCGTGAAGGAAAGATGAGCGAGAAGGCTCATGTGCTCTTGGAAAAAGGTGAGCTTGTGGTCGAGCTGAATGCCCAGGGGCATGTGATGATGAGCGGACCGGCAGTCCGCGTGATGAAAGGAGAATACAGATATGAGACCGATTAAGGGAAGCATCGTTGCGCTGGTCACCCCGTTTCATGAAGACGGCAGCGTCAATTTCGAGAAGCTGAAGGAGCTGATGGACTGGCATATCGCCAATTCCACAGATGGGATCCTCGTGCTGGGAACGACTGGTGAGAGCAGCACGATGACGCATGAAGAGGATGATGAAGTGGCGCGGGTGAGCATCTCGCATGTGAATCACCGTGTGCCCATCATCGTCGGCGCCGGCAGCAACTGCACCCAGACGGCCGTGGAAAAGGCCGTCCGCTATGCGGACATGGGCGCGGATGCGCTGCTCATGATCTCCCCGTATTACAATAAGGCAAACCGCCGCGGCATGGTCGAGCATTTCCGTCAGGTGGCCGATGTGACGAGCTGTCCGATCATCCTGTATAATGTGCCGGGACGCACCGGCTGCAGCATCAGCGAGGATGTCGTGGCTGAGCTGAGCAAGCATCCCAACATCTGCGGCATGAAGGAGGCCAGCGGCAGCATCACTTATGCGGCCCGCATCGCCCGTTATGTAAATGATGACTTTACCATGTACAGCGGCAATGATGACATGATCACCAGCATGCTCTCGCTGGGCGCAAGCGGCGTCATCAGCGTGCTGGCCAACGTCGTGCCGAAGCAGACACATGACATCGTCGCTTCCTGGCATGCCAAAGATGTGATAGCAAGCCGGGAAGGCCAGCTGCATTATCTGGATCTGGTGCAGGCGCTGTTCAGCGAGGTCAATCCGATCCCGGTCAAGGCTGCCATGAACATGATGGGCATGCAGGTCGGCGGATACCGTTATCCGCTGTGTGAGATGATGCCGGATACATATGCGCAGCTGCGCAAGGTCATGGAGGACTATGGCTTATGCGCGTGATCGTCATCGGCAGAGGAAAGATGGGCACATTGCTCAGCGAAAGCGCCGCGGCACATGGCCATGAGGTGATCGCCATGGCCGATGCGGCCAATCAGGATGAGGTGAAGCCGCTGGACTGCGATGCCGTCATCGATTTTTCCCATCCGGACAATCTGGAATGGGTATGCGCGTATGTCAGGGCGCGGCACTGTGTGCTCATCTGCGGCACCACAGGGCTGAATGACGCGCAGAAGCAGCTGCTGCAGCAGACCGCGCAGGCATGCCCGGTATTCTATTCTGCCAACTTCTCTTATGGCATCGCCATGCTGGAGAAGATGCTGGAGATGCTCACCCCGCTGTTGAAGGAAGACTTCGATATGGAAGTGGTAGAGGCGCACCATGGCCAGAAGCAGGATGCGCCAAGCGGGACGGCCGCCATGCTCGTGGAGGCGATGGACCCGCATCATGAATTTAAACGGGTCTACGGCCGCGAGGGCTTCGTCGGCAAGCGCGGCAAGGAGATCGGCATCCATGCCATCCGCGGCGGGACGGTGGCCGGAGAGCATACCGTGCTGTATCTGGGAGAGGATGAGTCGCTGAAGATCACGCATACGGCAAGCAGCCGCATGATCTTTGTGAACGGCGCATGGAAGGCGCTGGATTTCATGGCCAAACGGCCGAACGGCTATTACACGATGAAGGATCTGACAGGAGAAGAGCAATGAATGCACAAGATATCATCAATTTCATACACAACGCGGAGAAGAAGACGCCGGTAAAGGTCTACTATCGGGCAAAGACGCCCGTGGATTTTCCAAACTGTCATCAGTTTGGCGATGTCGTGTTCGGTGACTGGAAAGACATCGAACCAGTGCTGAAGGAAAATCAGGATAATTTCCTGGATGTGATCATAGAGAACGACTGCCGCAACAGCGCGGTGCCGTTGTTGGACATGAAGAACATCCGTGCGCGCATCGAACCAGGCGCGATCATCCGCGATCAGGTAGAGATCGGGGACAATGCCGTCATCATGATGGGCGCCATCATCAACATCGGCGCGATCATCGGCGAGGGCACCATGATCGATATGGGCGCTGTCCTGGGCGGACGTGCGACGGTCGGCAAGAACTGCCATATCGGCGCAGGCGCAGTGCTGGCCGGCGTGGTCGAACCAGCCAGTGCGACCCCGGTCATCATCGAGGACAATGTGCTGGTCGGTGCCAATGCGGTCATCATCGAAGGCGTGCATGTCGGTGAAGGCGCTGTCGTCGCCGCCGGGGCCATCGTCATCGAAGATGTTCCGGCACATACCGTGGTGGCTGGCACGCCGGCTCGCGTCATCAAGCAGAAGGATGAGCAGGCGGCACAGAAGACGGCGCTGGTTTCCGCGCTGCGCTCGCTGTGAGCAATGGAGAGCAGATGAAACAGGAACGATTTGAACGGATCTAACAGCAGGGCCATCTCACGGTGTCCGAGATCTGGGTAGACCGGGAGACGGGGGTAAATTACCTGTGGCATGAGGATGGCTACAGCGGCGGCCTCACCCCGCTGCTTGACGCGCGAGGCAATGTGGTCGTGACGCCATTTCAAGACCGAGAGAAAGAATGAATCAGCTTTGTCGTAAAGCTCATTTCATGATGTAAGCTTGCAAATCACTATATATGATCAATAGCGGCGTTGTTTCTGACAAGGAAACAACGCTTTTGACGTTTTCCCCTTCTTGGTGTCGCAACTGTATAAAAATGCAACATTCGTGTTGTGATATTGCCAACGATGTGCGAAAATATAAACAGGAGAAAGCGGTTTCTCGTTTGTGAGCAAGGAGGTGAAGAGACCGAGAAGGCCTGCTTTCCGGGAGGAGGATGAAAATGGCAGTGAAAGACTGTATGAAAAAAGTTCTGATGTCCGGGCTCTCCGTGCTGATGGCAGTCTCTATGTTCAATATTCCCGCGCGTGCGCAGGAAAACAGAGCGGCTGATGGCGTAACCACTCTGGGAACGATCGAAAGCATGGATGATATCCAGGTCAGTGACAATGTGGTCGATATCTCTACTTCGAATGCCGGAGAAAAGATCAAGATCACCTTTGTCAGTGATACGATATTCCGCCTGAATGTCGAACCTGAAGGAAAATTTGTGGAAGAACCAGAAACGGCCCGTGATGATTATGTGGCCAAGATGCTGGTTAAGCCGATTTCTGAGTATGAAGGCGTCGTGCCTAATGTCAGTGAGACAGATACAGATTATGTGATCGGCACTGATAAAGTAGAGCTCGTGATCAGTAAGGCGGATTCCCGTATGCGCATGATCAATGCGCAGACTGACGAGGTGGTCTGGTCCGAAAAAGCACCATTGCAGTATGGCAATGGCAAGACGACCCAGACCTTGAATGAAGGAGAAGATGAGTATTTCTTTGGCGGAGGATTCCAAAATGGTTATTTCTCTCATAAGAATCAGAAGCTCCAGATCAATATCGTAGCCACAAGCGGAAACTGGGGAGACGGAATGGTTTCTTCACCGACTCCATTCTATATGTCGACCAATGGTTATGGTGTCATGCGTTATACGTGGAGAAACGGTGTCTATGACTTCGGTTATGATGATCCGACCACGACGACCACGATGCATAACGAAGAGCGCTTCGATGGCATCTATTTCCTCGGAGATATTCCTTCTGTGCTCGATCAGTACACGGATCTGACGGGCAAGCCGGTCATGCTTCCGGAATATTCTTATTATCTTGGTCACGCAAACTGCTATAATCGTGACTATTGGGTAGAAGATCCTAATGGAAAGTATGAGATCAACGGTGTCCGTTATACAGAGAAGGGTTCCTCTAATCCAGGCGGAAACGCGTTCCTGGAAACGCTGAATGATACACCGGTCAGCGCAAGAACGGTATTGGATTGGTATCAGCAGGAGGATATGCCGCTGGGCTGGTTCCTGCCTAATGATGGCTATGGCTGCGGATATGGCCAGGATGACACAGACTCCACACCAGATACCGCAGATGCGGAAGCTATCGACATCAATGTGAACAACCTGAAGCGGTTTACGGACTATGCGAATTCCAAGGGTGTTGAAGTCGGATTGTGGACCCAGTCAGATCTGAAGCCAACGCTGTACGATAATGAAGGAAAAGTCATCGCGCCTCATTTGCGCCGTGATGTAGAAAAAGAAGTCAATATCGGCGGTGTCCGTGCCGTCAAGACGGACGTTGCATGGGTAGGCAGTGGTTTCTCCATGGCGCTGAACTCAGTAAAGACCGCGGCAGATACGATCGAAGAAGCACAGTATCGCCCGTTTGTCGTTTCTTTGTTTGGCTGGAATGGTACGCAGCGCTATGCCACGATCTGGTCTGGTGATCAGAAGGGCGGCCTGTGGGAGTACATCCGTTTCCATATTCCTTCTTATATCGGCGCCGGCCTGAGCGGTATCCCGTATGTCGGCAGCGATATGGATGGTATCTATGGCGGTGACGCACCGATCATCCAGACTCGTGATTATCAGTGGAAAGCATTTACTCCGGTCATGATCGATATGGACGGCTGGGGCAGCACGGTAAAGAACCCGGCAGCTAACGGCGGTATCTATGCGTCGATCAACCGCATGTATCTGAAGCTGAAGGCACAGATGCTTCCTTATAACTATTCTAATACGTATGAGGCAAATCAGACCGGCATGCCGCTGATCCGTGCCATGTTGCTGGAGTATCCAGAAGATCCGAATACATACACGACCATGACGCAGTATCAGTATATGTGGGGCGAGAATCTGCTCATCGCGCCGATCTACCAGGATACGGCATCTGATGATCAGGGAAATGATATCCGTAACGATATCTATCTGCCGGATGAAGATCAGGTATGGATCGATTATTTCACTGGTGAGCAGTATCAGGGCGGAAGAGTGATCAACGGCTTTGATGCGCCAGTATGGAAGACCCCGGTATTCGTCAAGAATGGCGCGATCATCCCGATGGCAGAAGAAAACAATTCTCCTGCAGGAGTCAAGGGCGCTTCTCCGCGTATCTTTGAGGTATGGCCTTCTGGTGAAACGGACTTCACGCTGTTTGAAGATGATGGATATTCTACCGATTATTATAACGGCGCATACGCGCTGACGAATATCACGTCAAACGCGCCGAAGAGCGGCAGCGGAACAGCAACGATCCATGTCGATGCGGCCGATACCAATGGACAGGATTATGCTGAAGTAACTAAGTTTGACAAGGAACGTGAGACACAGTTCGTGGTCAACGTTCAGGAAAGACCTGAAAGCATCAGCGCTGAAGTAGGCGGCAAAGCAGTAGAATTCAAGGAAGTTGGTTCTGAGACAGAATTCAACGAAGCTGAAGGAAATGTATATTTCTACAATGAAGCACCGAACCTGAATAAGTATAACCTGGAAGGCGAAGCGTTTGCCGATACGAAGATCATCACGACACCGAAATTGTATGTGAAGATCGCCGCGAATGATGTTTCTGCCAATGCGATCGATCTGACCATCGAAGGCTTTAACAATACGATGGCACCGAAGGATGATGGATCTACTGCAGCTCCGGCTGTTCCGAAAGGACTGCACGCGGTAGAAGAAGGCATCCAGGATACTTCCCTGCAGCTGCAGTGGGATCCGGTCGAAGGTGAAAATGGCGCGTCTTATTATGAGCTTCGCGTCAATGGTGAAAATGGATATGTACTGAGCAATCTGGAAGATACTACATTTGTCCACGGAAATCTGACGCAGGCTACGGAATATACTTATGAGGTACGTGCTGTAAATACAGCTGGCAAGTCTGCTTGGTCTGAACCGATCAGCGTATCGACGCAGCTTGACCGTTATCGCAATGTCGTTCCGGATTTCTCATTGACGTCACCGAGCGCTAATGATGGAACCACGACCAATCTGACAAACAGAGATATGAACGATATGTGGTTCTCTAAGTTTGACAACAACAATGCGGAAGTGGCAAAGGGAGAAAAGTATTTCTATTTTGACCTGAAAGAAGTTTATCAGATGGATAAGCTTGAGCTGTATGGCGTAACAGGCTACACCTCTGGCAATATCACGAATGCGACGATCGAAACAAGCATCGATGGCATTCATTACACCACGCTTTTGGATCATGTCAATGTAACTTGGACAGATAAGAACCTGAGAGCTGAGATCGACCTGAAGGGCGCATCGATGCGTTATATGCGCATGACCGTGCATCAGCCATACAACAGCTGGCTGGCATTGTCTGAAGTCATGCCGTATAAGGTAGATGGCTCTAAGCCAGCGCCGATGGGCGATGTCAATGGTGATCGTCAGATCGATGAGGGCGATATGACCTTCATGTCCAATTATGTCGGTGTCAACAGCGCGTCTACGACCTGGGTACAGGTATCTCAGGCTGATTTCAATGGTAATGGATTGATCGATGGATTTGACCTTGCGTTTGTCGCAGCCAATGTCTATGGTCAGGGATCTTCCAGCCAGGATGTGGCAGGAAGCATCGTTGCGATCCCGTCTAAGAATCATCTTAAGGCCGGAGAGGAATTCACCATCGACATTTATGGAAATGGCTTTAACGATGTCAATTCCTTGAGCTTCCAGCTTGAAGATGTAAACAATCATTTCACGATCAATAACCGCGCAGAAAGCGCAGACGCATTGGATGGCATGATCGTCTATCCGATGAACTATGGTTCACGTGTCACGCTGGCAGCGACAAATCGCGGCGGCAGCGGAGCGAAACTGAATGGCAATATGAAGATCGCTACGATAAAGGCAGCCGCAAAAGTGGATACTGTCTTTGACATGGAACTGACCAATGCGATCATTGTCGGCCCTGGGCTCTCTGAAGCTTCCGCGATCGCCGCTGTAGTCGATCCGGATACAGAAATGCCGGCAGTAGATGATCAGACACGTCTGCTCGTCAATCGCAAAGACTTCACGCTGAGTTCCAGCACGCCAGACAAGTTCCAGAGCGGTTATGGACTGGAGAACATCGCAGATGGCAGCCTGGCTACTGTTTCTGAGCTGAAGTGGAATGCTGGAGCGGAATGCCCGCTGAACTGGACATTCAATCTGTCTGGAGAGAAAGAGATTTCTTCCATGATCGTTTATAAGCGTCCGAATGGAAATGGTTCACTGAAGAAGATCGAGATGATCGCTTACCATAATGGTGAGGAAGTAGCTCGTGAACTGAAGGACAATATCGAAAACGGCGCTGAATCGGTTGAATTCACCCTGCCGGAAAATACGATGGTAGATAAGGTCGAATTCAATGCCTTGGATTCTCATCAGGCATCTGACAGCACGAAGTATATGACGTTGAGAGAGATCGAACTGTATGGACGGAATAACTCTGTCGTGACCGGAATCGAAGCAGACGACTCTAACGTTTATACGATGGATTATGATACGAGCATGATCTATCGCGCGAATGTCTTGCCTGCAACGGCCCTGAATCGTCAGTATACGGTGACTTCTTCTGATCCGAATCTGATCCGTGTCAGCCGAATTCAGGATGAAAGCGGCAATATCTCTTATCTGCTCACAGCAGCTGAAAGCGGAGAAGAAGGCGCTAAGGTGACGATCACCGCTAAGGCAGTGGCCGGAGATTTCTCTGTAAGCAAAGAGATCACGCTGGGCGGCGGAAGCACACAGCCGGAATATGGAAAGCTTCCGGAAAGCATGATGAGCGCGTCAGCGTCCAGTGAATGCCCGGATGGTTATGAGAATCATGGCAAGGCATATGACGTATTGGATAATGATGCTTCCACATATTGGCATTCTGACTGGACCGTAGATGGCCATACACTTCCGCAGTGGGTAATGATCACACTTGATCAGCCGTCTGCGATCTCACAGATGGATGTTCTCCCGAGAGACAGCGGTAATGGCAGCATCACTGATTATGAGATCTATGTAAGCGAAACAGGAGAAGATGATTCCTTTGTCCTGGCTGCTAAGGGCACATGGGATGGCGGAACTGACCTGGAAACGGTCAAGTTTGATGAGCCGTTCAAGAATATCACAGCGGTCAAGCTCGTGGCTTTGGGATCCAGACATTCTTCTGATGCCAACAATGTCGCTGCTGTTGCGGAAATCGATCTGTATGGCAAGATTGGAGCAAGCGAGATCACTAAGGATGCGCTGAATGAAGCCATTGCTGCAGCAGAAAAGATCAGCGCTGATGAGTATACGACATCAAGCTGGAATACCCTGCAGCAGGCGCTGACTGCTGCAAAGGATGTCGCTGCCGATGATTCCGCTGATCAGGAGACGATCGATGCGGCTGCCGCGGCGCTGAATAGCGCGGTAGAAGCTCTGCAGGTCAAGGCGAGCCAGCCATCTCTCGATGCGCTGCAGAACATGGTAGAAAAAGCAGAAGCGCTTGAAGGCTATACTGAAGAAGAACTGAAAGATGTGAATGCGGCCGTTGCGGCTGCCAAGGCACTGATCGAGGATCCTGATGATGCGTCCTCTGCGGCAGTCGTTGCAGTAACGCTGCAGCTGAGCGAGGCCATCAGTGATCTCAGCACATTGCCGAGCATTGACGCGCTGCGTAAGGATCTGCAGGATTCTATCGACTTTGTCAAGGAAAATATCCTGAATGATACTGATGGTCTGCGTCCTGGAAAGGTACAGGCACTGAAGGATGCTGTGAAAGCGGCAGAGGATGTGCTCAAAGATGCGGACGCGTCAAGAGAAGAGCTCATCGCGGCAAGCAAAGCGATCACTAAGGCAGCGCATGAGCTTTGGGAGATCGTATCCAAAGCTGAGCTTAATGCGTTGATCGAAGCAGCTAAAGGATATGCTGAAGAAGAGTATACCGAGGAAAGCTTCGCGGCGCTGAGCAAAGCGCTTGAAGTCGCAAAGGCTACTGCGATCGATGAAGATGCAAGCGTTGATGAAGTGACACAGGCCATCACTGGTCTTGCCACGGCAATTGCCGGACTTGAAAAGGTCACGCTGGATACGAGCGCGCTCGCATACGAGATCAATCTGGCGGAAGAAATGCTTGCGGATATCGACTCTTACATTCCGTCTACAGTAGAAGGCTTGAAGGAAAAGCTGGACGATGCGAAAAATGCACTGGAGACAGCAACAGATCAGACACAGATCGATGAAGCTACGCGGATCCTGCGTGAGGCTCGTCTGAGCGCAAGAACGAAAGCGGATAAATCTGCGCTTGAAGCTGCGATCGATGCTGCAAACAGCTTTGATCTGAGTTTGTACACCGCGGACAGCGCAAAGGATGTAAAAACTGCGCTGAAAAAAGCGGAAGCAATGATGAGCAAAGAGGATGCTACACAGGAAGAAGTAAATGCAACTGTGGCGGCACTGAATGCGGCAGTGAACAAACTGGTCAAGGAAGAGGTCAACGCTCCGGATGTCCAGGATCCGTCGATCAAGGATCCTGCTCAGGGCGCAGACCAGTCTGTCAACGCGGTGCCGGATAAGACGGATACCGCTGTACAGAGCGGCATGAGCGCAATGTTCGCTGTCATGCTGGCAGCAGGTGCGGGCGCAGCATTGCTTGCACTGCGTAAGAAAAGAAGCTGATCGCTGAGACACGACAGGGATGATCAGATCCTAGTGTTGAAGAGATAGCAGAAAGGGTCCTGCGAGATGGTCATGCCATTGCGCAGGGCCTTTTGCTACTTGCTCATGCTTGGCATAGTATGGTTTTATTTGACGTAACAGCCGTTTCATGATAGATTATTACTTGTAAAAGGGAGTAGTTGGCATCTACGATGTTATATAGATCGACAGCACGCTGTGAAACGCAGCCGGTTTATATAGGAAGTAACGAGACTTTTATTCCGCATGCGGGATGAAAGTCTCTTTTGCTCATATTCCCTTTAGAAGAGTTCAGAAAAAAAAGGGAGTGATGGTTTGTGGACTCGATACCCCAGCAACTTCTGGTACAGGTCATATTGATCTTGTTGAACGCATTGTTTGCGGCAACAGAAATTGCGGTGCTTTCCCTGAATGGGACAAAACTGAAAAAACTGAAGGAAAAAGGTGACAAGACGGCAGACAAGCTGTTAAAGCTTGTAGAAGAGCCATCCGGCTTTCTGTCCACGATTCAGATCGGCATCACGCTTGCTGGTTTCCTGGGCAGTGCCTTCGCGGCAGAGGGATTCTCTGATCCGCTGGTGCATTGGCTTTATGACGATCTGGGATTTACGACATTCTCACTGGGCACGCTGAACACGCTTGCGGTCATTGTCATTACGATCATATTGTCATATTTTACATTGATCTTCGGTGAGCTTGTGCCTAAGCGGATCGCGATGCAGAAATCGTATGAAGTAGCAAAGCTCTCCTGCGGCATCGTACGCGCCGTCGCCTTCGTCATGCGGCCGGTCGTCGCGTTTCTTTCGTTCTCTACCAATGCGATCCTGCGCCTGCTGCATCTGAAGACCGAAGCGGAAGAAGAACAAGTCAGTGAAGAGGAGATCCGGATGATGGTCGATCTCGGCGAAGAGACCGGGGTGTTGGATGAAGATGAAAAAGAATGGATCACCAATGTCTTCGAATTTGATGATACGCCGGTCAGGGACATCATGGTCCGTGCCGGTGAAGTGATCGCGGTGAGCATCGATGCGACCAAAGAAGAGATCCTTAAGCTGATCAGCGAGGAGGGCATTTCCCGCCTTCCGGTCTATGGAGAGAACCTCAATGATATCATCGGAATCCTGCATGCAAAGGACTTTCTGATCGAACTGCAGAAAAAGCAGCCGTTCAATCTGAAGGAGATGCTGCACAGCGCTTATTTCGTGCCGGAACAAGTGACGGCAGATGTGCTGTTCAAAGATATGCAGACACGCCGCCTGCACTTTGCGGTCGTGATCAATGAGTTCGGCGAAGTGAGCGGTATCGTGACCATGGAAGATCTGCTGGAAGAGATCGTAGGCAACATCTATGATGAATATGACGATCAGGAACAGCCGGAGATCCGCAAGCTGTCAGAGAACAAATGGAAAGTCAGCGGCAATATCGATATCGAGGATCTGCTGGAGGAGATTCCGCTTCCGGTGGAGCCTAATGACGCATACGATACGCTGGGCGGTCTTGTGTTGTATATGTTGGGCAGTGTCCCAAAAGATGGCACCCGCTTCCGTCTGGAACTGGAGGGGGATTCACTGCTGGTGATCAATGTCGATCATCATCGCATCCAGGAAGTCATCATTGAAAAAAATGAAGGACATAAAGAGCAAGATGAAGCTGCAGAGCAATGATCTGCGGCTTTTCTTTTTAGGGCATTGATTGTGCGGCAGGAAAGCGTATAATAGACGGCGGAAAAAGGGGATATGAAATGAAAAGAAATTATGAACTAGACATGTGCAATGGCCCGCTGTTAAGTCACATCATCATCTTTGCACTGCCGCTGATGCTTTCAGGTATCCTGCAGCTGCTCTTCAATGCGGCGGACATCATCGTGGTCGGCCGGTTTACCGGCAGTGAGGCACTGGCGGCCGTTGGTTCCACCAGTTCGCTGATCAATCTGCTCGTCAATCTGTTTTTGGGCATCTCGGTCGGCGGCAATGTGTTGATGGCGCGCTATTGCGGGGCAAGGGATGAACGAAACGCAAGAGAAACGGTACATACCGCCATCTGCATCTCGATCATTGGCGGGATCCTGATGATCTTCATCGGCAACCTTCTGGCCAGACCGCTGCTGGAATGGATGGGCACGCCGGCTGATGTGATCGATCTGTCGGTGGTGTATATGCGCATCTATTTTCTCGGCATGCCGGCTTTTATTACATATGACTTCGGTGCGGCGCTGCTGAGGGCCGTCGGCGATACACGTCGTCCGCTCTATTTTCTGTTTGCGGCCGGCGTCATCAACGTCATCTTCAACCTGATCTTTGTCATCGTGTTTCATCTGGGCGTGGCCGGCGTTGCCCTGGCGACCATCATCTCCCAGACCATCTCTGCGCTCTTGGTCCTCATCTGCCTGATCCGCTCAGACGGCGTGCTGCATCTGTGCAAGGGAGAATTGCGCATCCATCCGGATAAGGTGAAGGGAATGCTGCGGATCGGACTGCCTGCGGGCATTCAGGGCTGTATCTTCAATATTTCCAATGTGCTGATCCAGTCTTCAGTGAACTCGTTTGGATCGCTGGTGATGGCAGGCAATACCGCCGCCAGCAACATCGAAGGCTTTGTCTATACTTCCATGAACGCGGTGTATCAGACTTCGCTGAGCTTTACCGGACAGAACATGGGCGCACGCAATTATCAGCGAGTGGATCGGATCTTGTTTATGTGTCTGGGCGTGGTCGCTGTCGTTGGCATCGTATTGGGCGGGGGCGCGGTGTTGTTCGGCACACCATTGCTTGGCATCTATACCAATGATCCGCAGGTCATTGCCTATGGGCTGCAGCGGCTGCACGTTGTCGCGCTCACTTACTTCTTGTGTGGCATCATGGATACGCTGGTCGGCATCGGCTATTCCATCATGCCGATGATCGTCTCGCTGAGCGGCGCCTGTTTGTTTCGGGTCTTTTGGATCTTTACGATCTTCCAGGCCTTGCACACACAGTTTTCTCTTTATGTCTCTTACCCGATCTCATGGATCCTGACCGCATCGGTCCATGCGCTCTGCTATCTGGCCGTGCGCAAAAGGGCCTTTGCGAAGAGAGAGGCAGAATATGCACAGAGCATGACACAGTGACGCCTACGCGGACAAGGATCAAGACGCCTTGTCCTTTTTTGCGCAAGACATCATCGAATGAGCGTGGATAGTCGGACATGTGATGCTGGATGTGGTATAATGATACTTAAGAGCTTTATAAAAAAACAAGGGGAAGGTGATCAGATGAGGATCCTCAGTACAGAGATCGAACAATTGTCACGCAACAAATACAACATCCAGGCATCTGCCCGCATGAACATTCAGGCCATGCTGCGTGAGCTGGATATCGAACAGCGCGGCAAGGTGTTGTTCATCAGCGGTTCGCTGAGCCATGCCGGGCATGTCAATGAATTCGCGCTGGAGATCTCATCGCATGGAGAGATCTTTGCGCACGACTGTTCCTGTTCGTTTCATCGGCCTCATGATGCCTGTGGCCACATCATCGCGCTGTGCCGGTATCTGGCCGAACGGGAATATAAGCTCCCTTATCATTTCCGGCGGGAAGAGGAAGGAAATCCGCAGATGCGCATGCACTCGGCGATGGACATCGAACGGCTGATGCAGCGTCAGGCCATGCGCGATACGCATGACTGGCTGCAAGAGGCGACGCGCAGCCGTCTCGATCTGCATCTTTCTTCTGATCATGCGGAGCCCATCAGGCTGTACATGATCTTCGAGATGGATGTGACGCTGTTTTACCGCCAGCTGAACCTGACCTTCAAGATCGGCCGGAGCGGAAAGAAGATGTATGTCGTCAAAGACATCGCGCAGCTGCTCTCCATGGTGGATGAAGGTGTCTGGCATCAGTATGGAAAGGGCCTGGAGTTTTATCATCAGATGGAAGCGTTTGATGAAGAAAGCCGGGAGATCCTCAGCATGATCAGGATCCTGTGCGGAAATGATGATCTGGGAACCTGTGACAAGCGCTGCATCCACCTCAGCGTGGCAGGGCTGGAACGGATGATGGATCTGCTCAGCACCCTGCCGCAGTCTTATTATAATATTCGCCTGGATGCGCGTCCTCTGCACCTTGTCCTTGAGATCGGCCGGGAAAAAGATGCGGTCACCATCGAACTGCTCGATCTGGACAGCGACGATGAGATCATCGAGCAAGGGACGATCGGGGGAAAAGCGCTCTATGATTTTGATTCCGCGCATCAGCGTCTCATCTGTTATGAGGCAGATGATGAAGGACTTGTCTGCGGACTATTGGAGAGATTGAACAGCTCCGGAGAGCTGCTGATGAGCGAGGAGGACTTTTCGCTGTTTCACCAGATGTATCTGCAGGACTGCGCAGAGTTCATCAGCTGGGAAGGCAGCCTGAACGGGATCAAGATCGAAGAGATGGAACACCAGATCAAGCTGTTCCTCGATGTGGATGAGCATGGCCAGGAGCTGTTGATGAGGCTGGAATTCTGCTATGATCAGAAAACGGCATATGGGTTTGAACGACATGGTGATTGTCTGCTTTCTCCGAATGCGTCTGCGATCGAGCAGTTCCTCTCGCATTGGGTCGCCTTTGTGGATGATCGGCATTTTGCGCATGTGCAGCCGAACGTGGATTGGGGACAGATGAGCGAGGAGCTCCCGCAGCTGCTCAGCCCGTATTGCGAGATCTATGTCAGCGAACAGCTGCGCAAGGCGGCGAAGCCAAAGCAGCTGAGCATGAACATCGGCGTGCGGGTGGAAAACCAGCTGCTGACGCTGGATTTCGACCTGGACGGCATGGAGATGAGCGAGCTGCAGAACGTGCTGAAAAGCTATCGGCGCAAGAAGAAGTTCCATCGGCTGAAGAATGGCGACATGATCGATTTGGAGGGACAGGCGGTCAAGGAGGCCAGCGACCTGTTCGAACAGCTGCAGCTGAATGGACGGTCGTTTGATGACAACAGCGTCACCCTCCCTGGCTACAGGCTGTATAATATGGATGTGCTCAGCGATGAGCAGCAGAACATCCGATATGATCGTTCCTCGATCTTGAAGGAAGAGGAGCTGTTCCTCGCGCAGCCTGAGCGATATGAGATCCCGAAAAACTATGAGGACCGCCTGCGCGATTATCAGAAGGAAGGATATCAGTGGCTGAGGACGCTTTCCGCCTGCAGCCTGGGCGGCCTGCTGGCGGATGACATGGGACTGGGCAAGACGATCCAGATCCTCGCTTATCTGGAAAGCCAGCGGGCGGAAGGCAAGCTGAGCCTGGTCGTCTGCCCGGCCTCTCTCGTGCTCAACTGGCATGATGAAGCAGCCAAGTTCCAAGGAGAGCTGAAGACGCTTGCCATCTATGGCAGCCGCAGCGAACGCGAGGCGCTGCTGCAGCGCGCAAACGCGTATGATCTGCTGATCACGTCTTATGATTATCTCAAGCGCGATCCGGATCTGTATCAGCATCTGTATTTTGACACCGTGGTGCTGGATGAAGCGCAATACATCAGCAATCCGCGCACGAAGAACGCGCAGTGTGTCAAGCAGCTGAACTGTCGTCAGCGCTTTGCCCTGAGCGGCACGCCGATCGAAAATACGCTGACCGAGCTGTGGTCGATCTATGATTTCCTGCTTCCGGGCTATCTGTATACGCATGGCACATTCAGCGACTTGTTCGAGAAGCCGATCGTGAAAGAGAAGGATGAGCGGGCCACGCAGCGGCTGCAGCGGCTCGTCCGGCCGTTTCTGCTGCGGCGCACCAAGCAGGAGGTGCTGCAGGAGCTGCCGGACAAAGAAGAGCATGTGCTGCAGTTCCACTTCGATCAAAAGGAGAGAGAGCTGTATCTGGCCAATGCGGCCGGCATCCGTCAGGAAAACGGTCTGGACACGAGCCGGGACAGCATCGCCATCCTCGCCCTGATCACCAGGCTCAGACAGCTCTGCCAGGATGCGCGGCTCGTCTATGAGAATGCAGACTGGATCTCCAGCAAGCTGCAAGGATGCATGGAGCTGGTGCGCAGCTGCATACAGGCCGGACATAAGATCCTGCTGTTCTCTTCGTTTACTTCCATGCTGGACCTGATCCGGGAGGAGATGGAGAAAGAGGGCATTTCCTGTTATGTGCTCACCGGATCGCTGCCGAAAGAGAAGCGCCGGGAGTATGTGGAGGCATTCCAGCACGACGACACGCCGGTGTTCATGATCTCCCTGAAGGCCGGCGGGACCGGCCTGAACCTGACCGCGGCCGATGTCGTCATCCATTTCGATC
>OGYF01001929.1_pt1 | contig 16461 bp, 20 predicted proteins | sample 1576451 | NCBI WGS metagenome assembly OGYF01 (sample SAMEA3541505, study PRJEB24748) | human gut metagenome | biome: human gut; feature: human-associated habitat; material: faeces | place: China | collected 2012 | reverse complement strand
TTGAATTTCAATAATTTCAAAGTACTCTTATGATTTTTTAGTGGACACTAATGAAATGAAGTAGTAAAACACCGTATCCATCAACTTGTCGCCTTCGTCGAAGACGAGCAGCGGCCGGTCGAGCACACGCAATTCATCCGTTACGGCTTGGAGTTTCTCCCGCAGGCTCGTCTGGGCGAGTTTGAGCCCTATGACGCGGGCCATTTCACGAATAAAGTCCCCGCGACGCATGTCCTCCGAACACGAGATAACGAACACGTTTTCATGCTTGGCAGCATAATCGTGCGCGGTCGTCGTCTTGCCGATACCGGCATTTCCGACCACCCATGACACGTTTTGATTCGCTTGCGCATCCTCCAGCAAAAGAAATAATTCCCGGTAAGCCGTCGTTTCGCAGACAGTCCATTCCTCCGGATTCACAGGAGAAATTTGCGAGCGGATCCGCAGGAACATTTCGTCGCTGATGTTGTCGAATTTACCGTTCAGAATCGTACTAATCGTACCTGCACTGATACCGAGTGAATTCACCGCCTTGTTTTGGCTGGGATACTTGGATACATAGACCTGCAAACGGGCCTGAATATCCTTTTTCTCTTCGAGAGATAACTGTTTCATATTGGTTTGTAATTAAAAATTTACATTCGATTGAATATCGCCGTCGGATCGCAATCCAGATTGCTGACCGCCTTGGTATATTCGCCGACGGTCACCGGTTCGGAGTACTGCCCGGAGGGCACGACTACAACCGTATCGGCCAGGCGTTCGTACTCTTTTTCGCTGATGCCTTTGATCGCCGGTGTCCGCAGCCCGTGCTGTTCCGGTGCGACGCCGTGTTCCAGTTCCAACGCATGCGCCTCGATTTGACGGCGCACCCGCTCACGTTTGTTCGCTTCATCGTTGTAGCGAATCAGCTCCATATCGCTTTCCTGTTGTTCCTGAATATTGCGACGGACCGTGAGATAAGGATATGCTACGGTTTCGTAACGTAACCCCATCGGGGTCTGTTCGTAAAGCAATGCGCGATCCATGGACTTCGGATCGAAACGCACGAAGAATTCTCGGCCGGTATTCTCACTGCGCCATGCGTAATCGGGCGTACCATCGGAGGTCAATACCTCGTAAGTGTACTTGCGGTTTTGGTATTGGATCGTGATACCATCGGCTGTAAATATGCTCGGCCGCTCGGTTGTCAGCCAGAACAGATCGATCATATCCAATTCCGTTACGCGCTCCGTTGCAGGATTGACGCTCGTGCGGTACATCTCTTCGTGTGCAATCCCCGTCTGGTAGTGCTTCATCGCATTCCATTTGCTGCGGGCGACGGAGTAGGCCTCCAGCATCTCCTCGTAGGTGAACAATTTCTCCTTGTTCGCTTCGAGGAACTCCCGGTTGATCTTCCACGCCTCTTTCGAAGTGATGTTCCCGCCGGTGAAACGCCAATCCTCATGCAGTACCTGCTTTTGAAAGCGACCGAACACCGACTCGATACTTTTCGACGGAGCGTTATATGGTGCTGTCGGGCGATTGATGCGGCAGATATTCGCGAAGAACTTCTGAGCGATCTTGCTCCGCTGCCCGCCCTGATTGTCGGTAACGATTTCATACGGTTTGTGTCCGGCTGTTTCGATAGCCATACGGAATGCCCGAAACTGAGCGTCGAAATTCTCCGTATCGCTGACCGCATAGCCGAGCAAGGTTTCGCTGTAAGCGTCGATCACTTCGTACACCGATGCGGAACGCACCACCGTTTTGCCGTTCTCGACCGCCTTGTAGAAGAGGTTGAGCTTCGTTCCGTCACCGTACCACAGCGAATCGCGCATCGTCGGCATTTCGGTCTTGTTGCGGCGTGCATAGAGCTGTTTGGCCGCCAGTTCACCATAAACAGCGTCGTACCACAGCGGCTTGATCTCCGGCCGTTCGAGGTATTGCACCAGCGACGACTGCGAAGCGAGCCGTTTCCAACCGCGACGTTCGGCGATGCGGTTGAATTCTTCGAAGAGCTGCTTGGTCGTATAGACCGGGACGCGACAACGACGCAGGGCGACGATCTGACGTCCGGCCGCTTTGGTAATTTTCAGCGTGTTCGCATTGCAGAACTTGCCAGACACGAGGCAGGCATAGCCCTCTTTCGTATATTGGCGGAGCTTGTCGCGCAGACGAGCTTCACTCTTGGGCAGGGTGTGTCCGTAGGCTTTGCGCAACTCCTCGGCCGCAGCGAAGATGTTAGACCAGATGACCGGCGTATTGTTATTGCACGCACGACGCATCGCTTTTTGTGTCCCCCGCATTTCCCGAAGAGCATTCAGCACCCGCGCATTCAGCGTGTATTCTGTTTGTTTATCCTCCGGTAAATGTTCGCCGTTCGGCAACAGATATTCATGATAATACTTTTGTGCTTCGCTATCGACTGCAAGCGGCATATCTTCCTGTTTCATTATCTTTTCAGGATTACCGTATTTCGCTTCAAAACGCAGTCGGAACCGTTCAGGTAGCGAGTGGTACTCGATCAGAGCATACGACCCGAGTCCCTTGCCCGGACGTAGAACATTTACCCGGCCCCGCGTCACGAGATGATCGTAAGCACTACGACTCATTACCGCCTCGCCATCGTCCGACCGCGTCAGCTCGTGCATCGTTACTGCTATTATGTTTCCGAAATATTCCATCGCTTCGTTGTTCTCGATCCCGCGCCGGTATCGCTCCGGGCAACGCCTTCAGCGTTCGTGGGAAAATCGCTATATTTGTGTTGCCAACTACAAAATTTCAGCGATTATGTTACCTGCCGATCTATATATCCATTTCATTTGCCCGTCGGAACAACTGATGTTCCGTACTCGTGAATCGATGTCTCCTCAATTGCGCCAGTTAGACGTGAGATACAGAACTGATAAATCGTATCCTCCCGAATGTTACCGATTTGAACTTTCCATTCCTGCCGTGGAGGAGTACACGATGACCTTTCGGGTGTGGATTGATAAGCATGATCCCCGGATTGAGCAGATCCTGACGGCTGCACACAACGTTGTCGAAAGCGTTTCAACAGAGATACGTCTTGAAATAGAAAGGTGATCGTACCGTCGGCTTCGTTCCAGTCGGACTCTCCGAGACCGTATCCGCTGATCGATTCCAGTTCTTCGACCGCCGCATGCAATAGCTCATTCAGACGCTCTTCGTGACGGGAAATAGCCTCTCTTTGGTGTTTGGGTATCATAAGCCTACCTGTTTAATGAATCCGTGAGGCTTTGCGCCTCGAATACGATGTTTCCCCAGTCGCGAACCTTGACATCGGAGAACGTTTTTACGGCACGATTATCCCGACTGATGCTGGCTGTGCACGTCGCGTTGTCGAACTCCACTCGAACACCGTTCGAGAAGGTTTGAATGATCCGTTGTACGCCGCCGATATCATGTACGAAATCGATCTCGCAATTCGGCATGAAACCTTCCGTGACATCGAGCTTGATCATTACGCGTCCGCCATTTTGCACGGCCATGCGGCGAATCTTTTCTGCCAACTGGCTCTGGGTCTGGAAGGTCAAGGCCGACCACAGCGTTACACGGCTTACCCCCAACGCCCGACAGATGCGAGCTTTTTTAGAAGTCGATAATTCGATATATTTCATCATTCTCTTGGTTATGTTTGGTTCTACAAGTAGTCAGACAGTATCTCTTTGAAATGCCATCATCGGGATATCGCCGGGTTATTTTACTTCATTGATGCTCGGTCTCAAGGAACAACCGTAAGCCGTTACCAAAGCGTCGAACATGCGCTTCACGAAGGAAGCGGACGCTTCGAAAACAATTCCGGACTTCTCCGTATAACTGAATGCGATACCGCGTGTAATCAGGTAAAAACAGACCTTGTTCTTGTTGCTTTGCGTTTGCCACTTCTTCATTTCCTCTTTCATAGCCATAATTCAAAATTTTCACTATCTTTATAGCGCCTTAATATGTTAGGACGATGCAAATATAAACGAGATATTTCGACTATGCAAGAAAATAAGCAAGAAAAATCACCTATCAAGCGAAAAATATTGTTATTCCTTTCGGAAAATGGTATAAGTCAGTATGATTTTTACCGAAAAACGGGTATTACAAGGGGGATTTTGGGACAAAATAATGGTATTAGCGAGGATAATATGGCGAGATTTCTTGCTGCATATCCACAAGTATCGGTCGAATGGTTATTGACAGGACGAGGTTCAATGCTTCGAGATCAAGATATCCAACTTGCCACGCCTGTCGTAAAAGAACAATTCCATCTGCGAACGGATCACAAAGTAGGATTGCAAAGCATCCCCCTCTATGAATTGGATGCAACAGCCGGTTTAGTGGAACTGTTCAGCGATCAGGCCCGCCAAACACCCATTAGCCATATACAAATCCCCGATCTTCCGCCATGCGATGGAGCTCTTTACGTGCGAGGGGATTCGATGTATCCATTACTGAAAAGTGGAGACATAGTTCTATATAAAGAAATTGCAAATAATTCGTCTGGTATATTATGGGGCGAAATGTATCTTCTATCGTTCACACTTGACGGCGAGGACTATATTACTATCAAGTATATACAAAAAGCCGATGACGACCGTTTCGTCCGGCTCGTTAGCCATAACCCACACCATTCACCGAAAGACATCCCCGCCGACTCGATCCAAGCACTGGCATTGGTAAAGGCGAGTGTGAGATTCAACACGATGGGATAAAAGCGTGTCACGCGCACTTTTTCAAACAGCAAACAGCGGCAACTTGAGCAGTTGTTGCTGTTCTTTAGACGATTATACAAAAATAAGCGATTGAAATTTGTAAAAAGTGTGTCATTAAGGGGGTACATATACCGCCATTTTTCTGCATTTTTGCACGGTTTTGGTAGTTAAAGGTTAGTTTAGGTGCATCTCTTTTTCACGTTTTTGGCAGTCTTAATGGCTGTTTAACGTGGATATTTCGTTTTGAAACACGAAAAAACAGAGGCAGTTTTAACGGCCGTTTTTGTGGCCGTCTAAATCTCAGATCATAGAACATGACTGCCGAAATGGCAGAACGACCTTGCTTTGTTTGGTGAGGGTTTGAACGGCCGTTTGAACGATAAAAATACGATACTCGACTGGCGTCACCTATACACGCCTACCAATGGCTGGAATCGCAGCACAAACAGCCTCAGTCGCAAATCCGACCTACGGTCGCAGATATCAAAAAGCCTCCGAAATTTGACCGTTTTTGGCCGTTTTCGGAGGCAATGTAACATCGGAGGTCGAACACCGCGTTCAAATCTGGTTCAAATGTAACACGAAAGTATCACCGAAGTAACATTTGGTTTCGCGGTGCGTCCGGGGGTGTCGCGCTGCTAACCTTCTGATATATACCGGATATCTATCTTTCTGTCGCTGCTCTTCTTTTGTACATTTGGTTTTTACCCCCATAGATCGTTCCGTTGTTCTGTAAAATGAAACTATATTTTGTAAAATGAAATTTTCTGCGTATGTTTGCATCGTAATTGATGTATGCCCGCAGAGCTATGAGGATTTTTACCGAACAGGCCATTAAGGAATATGCGGAACGACACCCGGAATCGAAGGTGGCCTTGCAGGATTGGGTGCAGAAGGTCAAGAAAAGCGAATGGAGTTGCTTCGCGGATGTGAAAAAGACTTTCAATAGCGTTGATAATGTAGGCAACCAGCGTTATGTGTTCAATGTCAAAGGAAACGATTTCCGCTTGGTCGCCGTAATCAAATTCACGATCCGGTTCGTGTATGTACGGTTCATCGGGACGCATAAGGAATACGACAGAATTGATTGTCGGAACATATAAAAAGTAGAGCAGGTATGACGAAAATCGAGAACAAGGCCCAATACGATTGGGCGGTTAATCGGGTGGAAGAGTTGCTGCCGCTCGTAGACGACAATACGCCGAAAGATGATAAGAACCTTATCGAACTCGAATTGTTGTCGAGCCTCGTAGCGGATTACTCGGAAGAGCATTTTGCGGTCGGCACCGCATCTCTGGCCGACGTGATGAAGTTGCGGATGTACGAAATGCACCTAACGCAGCGCTCGCTGGCGGCCATGCTGGGTATCAGTCCGTCGCGTGTCAGCGCCATCGTCTCCGGCAAGGCCGAACCCACCTACAAGGTGGCGCAGGAGATCAGCCGCAAGTTGAATATCGACGCAGGCATCGTGCTGGGCGTCTGCTGATTGCATCTGCAATACCGCGAATTTACGAGGGAGCCGGACTCAAGCCAGTCCGGCTCCTTGTTTTCCCGCAGGCCGCACATGGCGGCCTCTCAGCGCTTCCTGCCGCGCAGGCAGTCGTTCAGGTCCTTGTAGTCGGCGTAACGTACCGCTTCGTTTACCGTCCTCCCGATCCCGTACAGCCCGGCGATGGTCTCTACCGTCTTCTGCCCGGCGAGATCGTTGTCGAGGTAGCAGTGGATGTATTCGTAGCTTTCCAACACCTGCAAGGTCTTCTTCAGGTTACTTACCGTGTTCATTACGATATGGTCGCACGGCGCCTGGATACATACCACGGCATCGCCCCGTTTGAGCAGGGTCCGGTAGGAGAGGAAATCCATGAAGCCCTCGAACACGTTCACGTGCTTCTGCCTCGTGCCGGCTGCCTGTTCGACGACGGAAATGTCTTTCTGCCCGATGCACCCTTTATAATAAGGATTGCGCATCTCGTAGCCGCCCGATACGTTCCCGAAGGCGATGGCGAAGTAATGCCGCCTGTGCAGTTCGTAGTGTATCTCCCGACAGAACTGCCGGGCGGTCTGCGTATCTATACCCCTCGAATGGATATACGACAGGAGCGCATGGTGGTTCAGCGGCACCACCTCGACGCCTTTCATCATCTCCTCTATCGCGTCGGGCATGGCGTTGTGGGGACGGGTGCGGAGCAGGGGAGCCGCGCCCGTTTGCACCTCTATGAGCCGAAGGACCTCGCTCACGCTCGATGTCCGCAGGAACAGCATCGCCAGCTCTATGATACTCCCGCCTTCCGACAATCCGAAGTCATACCATTCGTTCAGCCGGTCGTTGACCTTGAAGGAGGGTGTGTCCTCTTTTCTCAACGGGGACAGGTACCAATACTGTCCGCCGCGCACCTTGACGGGTTCATGGCCGAGCAGCCGCAGGTAGTCTACGATTCGTATTCGTTTTGCCTCTATCGTATTCATGGGTTCGGGACGTTTAGTGTAGTTTTTCTATATATACCCGCAAACTAAACCGACCGGTTTTTTATGCGGAAATTCTCGTTGTAAGCATACCCGCGGCCGTCTTTTACGATGGCCTCGTTTTGTATGAGGAACTTGCACAGTCCCACCAGCGTATTCCGTCCGCGGCTGTAACCGATGCTGTCGTATCCTCTTTTCAGGGCGTCGAGCAGCATCTGATACCCCGGAACGTAGTTGTCCGGAAAGGCGACTTCCAAAGCTGTGCGGTGCTGCTGCTCGGTCATATCCATGTACGAGGACAGCCGGTCTCGTTTGCTCATCTTGAACTGGTGGTCCTTTACCAGACGGGGAAGCGAATCTTCCCCGATCTCGAAGGCGAACGGGGTAAACTCCCGGTCGCGGATGTGCATGGCCCGCACCTCGCTGATCCTGCCGTTCTCGACGCTTTTCGATATTTGCAGGATGGTTTCCGCCTTGTTGTTCAGCTCCGAGCCGATATGCCCCCGGGTATTGTCGTCGCCTTTGTTCAGGTGCAGCACCGTATGGATGTGCAGCTCGTAGTAGCTCGACCACCGCATCAGTTCGTTGATGATGTCGAGCGACTCGCTCGGACTGTTGATGTCGTGGATCAGGTCGCGGATGCCGTCGATGATGACCAGTCCGATGTTCTGCTCCTCGTGCAGCGCCCAGCGGATGATGTCCCTGCGCTGGTCGGGCGTGTACTCGCGCAGCACGAAGAACTCGATCCGGTCGTTCTCCCGGTCTGTCGGCAGCCCCGCCAGCTTGAGTATCCGGTGCAGTACCTTGTGGCAGTGGCATTTGCTCTGTTCCGTGTCAATGTACAGCACGCGGTTCTTGCAGGGCGGCAGCTCCGCCTTGTATTTCAGCACCTCTTTCCCCGACAGGGCAGAGGCCACGATGGCGCTGACATTGAACGTTTTCTTGCTTTTGGGCTTTCCGGTCGATGCGCTGAAATTGCCCAACGTCGCCACGGTCACGCCGTCTACCTGCACGATCTCCTGCGGAAAGTCGTACTTTTCGGTGACATTCAGACGAATGTATTGCAGTAGCGACTTGCATTTCTCCTCGTCTATCCGGTGGTTGTCCGGTAGTGTCATATCGGTTTTTTTCATGATTCTCATTTCTTGAATGTTCGTGGTTTCTGCTGTTGCTCCAGCCTGTATGCAAGCAGGTTGGCCCGGCTCTCTATTTCCCTGCCGGACACGCAGGGGTTGCGTCTTATCCATTCGTTCAGGTCGTCCCTGCGGACGAAGATGGTCTTCCCGTTCGGCTTATATACGGTAAACTCCCTCGAAGCCGTCAGTTTGTAGACGTAACTTTTCGACACTTGGAGGTAGTAGGCCACCTCGTCGATGGTCAGGAACTCCTTCGCCGTGTAGGCTACTTCCTCCACCCGTTTCAGGTGAGACAGCAGTTCGTCCAGCGAGCCGAACCGCTTCAGGTAGTTGTCCACTCTCAATATCTCTTTCTGAAAATCCTCCAACGAGTTCTTTTCGAGGAAAGATTTCAGCCCTTCTATGCGTGCAAGCAACAGGTCTATCTCTTTTCTGTTCATATCGTCTCGTCGTTTGTGCAGGCCGTCGGCTCTGCCGTTTGTACTTGGTTTTTCATCGCCCATTCGCACAGCTCCCGCCGGTTGAAATACACCAACTTGCCGTTAGGCTTGTAGTGCGGTATCCGCTTCGAGGAAGTGAGCTTGTAGAGATAACTCTCCGAGAGGCCCAGATAGGCCGATGCCTCGGCCGTCGTCAGTACCTCCTTGACAGCCCAGATGTGGTCCTTCAAGAGCTCGACACAGCTCTCGATCGCCTCTATTTTATCCACTTCGTCGATCTTCTGTTCCAGCGATCGTATGCGCTCGATGGGCTTCTCCGACCTTACCATGTCGATGATCTTCTCCATCTGGCGTATGCGGCCGGATGGCAGCTTGTTTGCGTTTGTCGTCCTTCGGTGTGTCATGGATGGATGCTGTTAAGGTTTGACAATAGCGGAGCGTCCCCCGCAGCAACCCGGTTGCGGGGGACAAAGGTATGGGCATCCGGCCGGCTCTTCGCGTTGATATTGTTGAGTGTCAAGACCACTCTCAACACAACTATCGACAAATCCGGCTTCTTATGTTACACTTCCTTGCTCTTGATTTTCCTTATGTATTTGTCAATGATGGCAAGAAAATGCTTTTCAGAAATACTAGGTGGCGTTTCTTTACTTCTATTGAGGGTGGATGACATGTCGTGCTGGTCAAGGTATTTCTTGCCCGAAGAACTCACGACAAGTTTCTTTTTTGCGATCACGGCCTGCCAATGGTAGGGAATGATGCCGCTCGACGCCAGTTTGTCCAGCAATACGACCAGCCGGGTATTGTTCCGTGAGGTCATTGTCCGCAACGTGTCCGTCGCATAGCGGGCGGCCACGTCGTCCGCGTCCAGTTTCTCCTTAAATAAACCGACCTCATTGGCAAGTTGCACAATGAGGTCAATCGTATACTTGTCGAGTACAGACTCGATGGTGTTATTCGACGGGATTGGTTTAGTCCTATCCCTGTCTTCATGTCCGGTTTCGATAGGTATTGTTTTCGGTAGGTCGGAAACATAAAATTCGTTGAGCAAATCCGCAATTTCAGCATCATCTAATTTATTGCGGTTGAAATATTTGCATACTAATTTTTCATGTTCCCTCAAAAGATCGGTTATGGTGTAGTAGTTCTTCTGGTGTTCATTTTTGCTCCAGGCATCTTTTTCGTCATGGAACTGATTTGAATGAATGAAATCAAGCGCATAGCGCTTGTAGCTCTTTTGCAAGGTCGATACTTCGGCCTTATAAGTTTCATGGGCTTGTTTGACCAACCGGAATAGCCCTTGTGTTCCGGTCTGCGCTGGGGTCCACCGAGACCTGAGCATCGCTCTTTTCAAAAAGAGAGAGGTGCAAAGATAATTTCTTTGTCATGGACTTAAATTTGAATTATTGTTATTTTTCTCCATTATTTTGGAGGTATTTGTATCACGCTTTCCCACTTTGTTGTATTCATTCGCTATATGCTTTAACTCTGTATCGTATGTGTTTAACAATCCATTCTTTACAAGCGAATGATAGTTACAGACCATATTTTGCCGATTGGGTACTTTTTCGTTCTGTAAACGGAAACAATACAAGCACTTCACCCCTACATCTAAAGGGTTGTCGGCCTTGAACGCTGAATGAACGAAATATATGAGTTGCGACTGTTTTTTTGTCCATACTACAGGCTGTTTGAATTTAGGTTCGTCAAAAATTCCGTTAAATATACTGAAAGTCGTATTCGAAGCGATGTATTTTTCATTGATAAGTAGTTGATACATAGTATATTTTTCTTTATGGCTATGGGTATTATGGAATATGGGTTTACCTAAATATGAATAGGTAATTCTCTTTTTAGTTCTGCATTGAGAGTGATACTCTCTATTGATTGAATCTGTCGCATATAGCCTTCAGCCTCGTATCGTACCGGTCCATCCATCCCGCCCGTTTGATCCAAGCGAAGCCCGTCACGAGGCTCGCCTTATGCGGCTTCTTTCCGCCGATGCGGAAACAGCATTCGCCCTTGATCCATAAATTCTTCCTGTTGAACCGGCTGAATGCCTGGTGGATGAAATAGGACAACTGCCGCTGGGTTTTTGTCCATTCCACCGGACTTTCGAACCTTGCCTTGTCGAAGATACTGCCGAATGCCTCGAATGTCGTCTCCGGGGCTATGTACCCGTATTTTACCAAATCTTCGTACATGGCCCGTATCTCCTCCTCGCTTTGCGGCACATAGAACGTTGCGGCTTCGTGTACGGGTTCGAATCCGGCAAAATCCACTTCGGGATAGAGTGCCCGGGTCTCTTCGTAGCAAACGGTATTGTGCTTGGGGATACGGCAGGTATTGAACCGTTTCCCGTTCTCCCTGTGCCATTGTTTCTCAAACAGGACATACGGGCTGTGCAGTTTGCATAGGCTCGACACCGCATAGGCGATGACTTTCAGTTGCAGGGGGGACGTCTGCGGAACGGGTTGGTAGTGTCGGTCCAGTATGCCCGCATCGACGGCTCTTTGCAGCAATGCAGCCACCCGTTCGTTGGCTAACGGCTCTATCAGATCGCCGTATTTCTCCCTCTGCTCCTCGCTTCGGGTATCGCACAACGACGACAGCGTTCGCATGTGCTTCACATAGTCGTCGAGTATCTTGGCCTCTTTCGCCCCGATCTCCTTCCTGCAGCTTTGCACATACTTCTCCACCATGTCGGTAAACCCGATATTGGCAATCAGACGGGCCACCTGCGGGGAAGCGTCCAATTCCATGTACCGGCATACCTCCTGCGTCCATTCGGCGATATGTTTCCATTCGGGGTCGAGCGCCTCAAATTCAACCTCGTCGTCCGCATCCAACTGGTATTTCAACTCTCCGATGATGCGGGTAATCTTTACTATTTTTATGACGGCTTCCTGTCTTGTCATACGTTTTCTGTGTTATCCGATGTCGGGAATGAGCGACACGGCGTTCTGTTTGTTCTTGTCCAGCACCTTGGCGTATATTTGCGTCGTCGTCAGGAACCGGTGCCCGAGCAATTTCGATACGGTATAGATGTCTGCGCCCAGGTCGAGCATCAGCACGGCAAACGTGTGCCGGGCGCAGTGGAAAGTCAAGTTTTTGTTGACGCCCGCCGCCAGGCTCCAGCGTTGCAGTTCCAGAGAAGTCCATGATCCGTAGGTAAACCCCGTAAATACGATGTCGTCCGGATTGCCTCTTTCTCCGAGATATTTCTCCGCCTGCGAAGAAATGTCGAGGTATTCCTGTCCCTTGGTTTTCCGCTGTTTGAACACGATCCGCGTGTACTTCCCGAATTTCTGCACTTCACCCCATGTCAGTTTCTGTATGTCGCTTTTACGCAGCCCGGTCAGACACGAGAAGAGGAACGCACGTTTCAGTACAGGGTAGCGGCAAGGAGTCGCTGCCAATTTCTTTACCTCGTCCAGCGTCAGGTAATCGCGTTTGACTTCTTCCTCCTTGAATCCTTCGATTCCGCGCAGCGGGTTTACCGGTATGATTTGGTCGTCGTATGCCTGATTGATGCAAGCACGCAGCTTGTTGAAGTAGGATACCTTGGAGTTCTGCGACAGCCCTTGGAATGTGTCGCGTTCACGGCGGGGTCCGACACGCTTGTGCGTATCTTTCTCCACGTTGTTCAGAAACTCTTTGAATCCCGTGATAAATTCCGGTGTTACTTCCCGGAAGGTGGTTTTCTCGTCGCAATAGATTTCAAGGTAGCGGAGGCAGCTTCTCCAGTTGCCCCAGTTGCCTTGCGATTCCGGATTCTTACGCCGTTCCTCCACCATCTTGCGATAGTATTCCAAAAAGGGCGTGTTCTCCTTGAACTGGCGCGTGAAGGTATATTCGCCGTTCTGTATTTCGATCAAACGTTTGGACTTGACGGCTTGTGCTGTAGCCAGCGTTTGACGGTTCTGTTCGCGTTCCAACGGAGTTTTGGCATCTATCAGGTAGAGCTTCAAATACTCCTTGTGGCGTCTGCCGTTTCTACAGATGTCAAGATACAGGCTTACGTTGCCGTTCGACAACTTCTTTTCCCGAAGCCTGACGGGTTCTTTTTGGGTAGTGGTCGTTTTAGCCATAGTCTGCTTTCTCCTTTTAATAATTATACGAAGAACTCTTTTATTGCTGTATCCCGTTCCCGGGGGACAGTTTTTTGTCCCCCGCACTCTTTTCGGGGGACGAACTGGGGACAAAAATACAATAAAAATGAGAAAACAAACAAGACAATCGAAGAAAAAGAGAAAATGAATTATCCTCCGAACGTACTGATATATTGTGATTTATAGGTAGGGTATTTGCTCTTCTTTAGCTCTTCTTTTCACGGCATCATTTTCCGGAGGGGAATACGAGAACCATTCGGGTGGCATGAACCTGTTTACCCCCGAAGGTCCGGCAGTGGACGCTGAGGAGGAAGCCTTCATCCGGGCGATGCAACGCAAGAAGAAAAAGAAGAAGCGCAAGGGCTTGGGAATGTAACCGAAAGTATCAACAATCAAAAAATAAATGTATGTCACAACAAGAAGACGATTTGAGGGCATTGGCGAAAATCATGGATTTTCTGCGTGCCGTGAGTATTATTTTAGTGGTCATGAACGTGTACTGGTTCTGCTACGAAGCAATCCGGCTTTGGGGGGTGGACATCGGTGTGGTGGACAGAATACTGATGAACTTCAACCGCACGGCGGGGCTGTTCCGTTCCATCCTGTACACGAAACTGTTTGCCGTCCTACTGCTTGCCTTGTCCTGTCTGGGGACAAAGGGCGTGAAGGGCGAGAAAATCACTTGGGGACGAATCTGGACGGCTCTTGCCGCCGGCTTCGTGCTGTTCTTCTTCAACTGGTGGATACTGGCTTTGCCTCTACCGATAGAGGCGGTAACAGGGCTGTATATTCTGACCGTCGGAGCTGGTTATGTCTGTCTGCTGATGGGCGGTCTGTGGATGAGCCGCCTGTTGAAGCACAACCTCATGGATGATGTGTTCAACAACGAGAACGAGAGCTTCATGCAGGAAACGCGGCTTATCGAAAGCGAGTATTCGGTCAATCTTCCGACACGGTTTTACTACAAAAAGCGTTGGAACAATGGCTGGATCAATGTCGTGAATCCTTTTAGGGCTTCCATCGTGTTGGGTACTCCGGGCAGCGGTAAATCCTATGCAGTGGTAAATAATTTCATCAAGCAGCAGATAGAAAAGGGCTTCTCGATGTATGTGTACGACTTCAAATTCAGCGACTTGTCCACGATAGCATACAACCATCTGCTGAACCACCCGGAGGGCTACAAGGTGAAACCGAAGTTTTATGTGATAAACTTCGATGACCCGCGACGTTCGCACCGTTGCAATCCCATTCACCCGGACTTCATGGAGGATATTACGGACGCTTATGAGAGTGCGTACACCATTATGCTCAACTTAAATAAAAGTTGGGTGCAAAAGCAGGGCGACTTTTTCGTAGAATCGCCCATCATCCTTTTCGCGGCTATTATCTGGTATCTCAAAATTTTCCAGAACGGCAAGTATTGTACATTCCCCCATGCGATTGAGTTCCTGAACCGCCGCTATGAGGATATTTTCCCGATACTGACCTCTTACCCGGAATTGGAAAACTATCTTTCTCCGTTCATGGACGCATGGCTCGGAGGGGCTGCGGAGCAGTTGATGGGGCAGATAGCAAGCGCGAAAATCCCTTTGTCAAGGATGATTTCCCCGCAGCTCTATTGGGTGATGTCGGACAGCGAGTTCACGCTGGACATCAACAACCCCGAAGAACCGAAAATACTCTGTGTGGGCAACAATCCCGACCGTCAGAATATCTACGGGGCCGCTCTCGGTCTGTATAACTCCCGTATCGTGAAACTCATCAACAAGAAAGGGATGCTGAAGTCGTCGGTCATCATCGACGAGCTGCCCACGATTTATTTCAAGGGGTTGGACAACCTTATCGCCACCGCGCGAAGCAACAAGGTTGCCGTGTGTCTGGGCTTTCAGGATTTCAGCCAGTTGGTGCGCGACTACGGTGATAAAGAAGCGAAGGTCGTGATGAACACCGTCGGCAATATCTTTTCCGGTCAGGTGGTGGGTGAAACCGCCAAGACGCTTTCCGAACGCTTCGGTAAGGTGTTGCAGAAACGGCAGTCCATTTCCATCAACCGGCAGGATGTTTCCACCTCCATCAACACGCAGATGGATTCACTCATCCCGCCGAGCAAGATTTCCGGCTTGACGCAGGGTATGTTTGTCGGTTCGGTATCCGACAACTTCAACGAGCGTATCGAGCAGAAGATTTTCCATTGCGAGATTGTCGTGGATGCCGAGAAGGTGAAGCGCGAGGAGAAAGCCTACAAGAAAATCCCCGTCATTACCGACTTTACGGACGGGGACGGCAACGACCGCATGAAGGAAACGGTTCAGGCGAATTACAGGCGCATCAAGGAGGAAGTGAAGCAGATTGTTCAAGAGGAACTGGAACGTATCGCAAATGATGAAAACTTGAAACACCTGTTGCAGCAGAAATAACAGATTCCTTTATATATGAAAAAGGGGATGTGTCAAAACACCCAAAATATGAAAATTACCCCTGTCACAGATATCTGTAGCAAGGGTAATTTTGTTAAAAAGAGAGTTTTGACACCCTCTTTTTATTCTCAGATTTGAGATGCTTGTTGATGGTGGTAATGGCAAGCGTCAGCAAATAATTTTTCAGCTCTGTATCGTCTTTAAGCAGTATGCTGTATTCTTCGGCAAACATTCTCAACAGTCTGGTTCTGAGTTTCGACATTTCTTCACCGAAAGGTATCTGTCGGTTTTCTTGCCAATACTCAATCACTACGGAAGATACCAGCCACTTGAACTCGGATTTCATCTCTTTGCCGAGTTTCTTGAAGCGGATTTGTTCGCTAATTGGCGGCTCGTTGTATGGCATTATGTCTGCCGGGTCATAAACGGATATACTGCCGATACCATAATCCATGATTATCGGTAAATCAGTTTTTACATCATTCTTATGTTTCTTCTTTTTAGCCATACCCGTTATTGTTGCAGGAAACCTTTACCTTTATCAGTAAGATAGTATTTCTGTTGCGGACTCTTGGAGCCTATGGGATAAAGTGAAAGGACCAAACCGGAATTTATTGCCGGATGGATATAGTTCTTTAAGAAATTCCTTTTATCTTTCATTCCCGTTTTCTCCATGATTTCTTTAGCAGAGAGAGTGTTGTTCCCAATAGCAGACAACAGTTTTCCTAACTGTGGGGTTACTGTGGGGTTACTATAGGGGTGCTGTGGGGTCTTGTCCTACTGTAGTTCTTGTATAATGAAACACAATCCATCAAGTTCTGTGGATGGTGCTGTAATTCGATTTCGGCAAAAGCCAACGCCACAATAATATGCTTGGCATCATTGCCGCCGTAGCACAGGTTTATTACTTCCTGCACGAATCCGCCGTATGCCGTTTCCGTGCTACCGTTGTCTTTTCCGTTTATCATGGCGAAAAACTGTGTTTCCGCCAGTATGAGATGGTTCATTATCTTTTCTGTTTTGAGGGTTTACACTTGTTTATCAGTGTGCGCACACTGATATATGGTGCAAATCATAGCCCTAAACACGAGAAAAGATTGTGAGAAAATTGTACTACATTGTTTTTCAGAAAGCACTACTGTCCACTAAAAATGGACGGGGTTAAAAATTAAATAAATTCGGTTCAC
>OGYF01001923.1_pt1 | contig 16492 bp, 13 predicted proteins | sample 1576451 | NCBI WGS metagenome assembly OGYF01 (sample SAMEA3541505, study PRJEB24748) | human gut metagenome | biome: human gut; feature: human-associated habitat; material: faeces | place: China | collected 2012 | reverse complement strand
AATGGAAGGAATGCCGACCACGATAAGCTTCGCGCCCTTCACTGCCTCAGCGACCGAATTGGTGACCTTCGCGAATTCTGCGCGGCCATAACGAGCGAACCCGTATTTCGTCTGCGTGCCGGGAAGCTTCTGACCGATAGTGATGCCGGTCCGTTCGACCGTACCAAGGCTTGATTCGAAGAAGGGATCAAGATCGCAGATACGAACTTCTTGCCCTGCAAGCGCGCAATCCGCACCACACGCCTTACCAACTGCGCCACCACCGAGAACCGCTATGGGCGCGCTTCGCAATTCTTCTACATCGATCATGAGAACGACCTTTCTTACATTCGATTATTCAATAGCCTATGAAACGCTTCTATGATACGCCAAAAGCTAGCAAGGGGTAAGAGCGGGTTATACGAGCCCTCTGCATACAAGACCATGTGCGAGTGAGCCGATTTTCCCGTGGTAACCTGCGCTGCAAAGAGAGCATCTCGCCCCAAACACTGCTTCGCTATAACCAGTTAGAAGAACTGATGATAACAAGAAGGATTGTGCTCGGAAAACGCAATGTTTAGACTAATCACCATTGAATTCGAGCTTGATCGTTCGTGGAACAGAAGGACACCACGCGATAAGAAAGACACAGAAAGGAACTCATTCAATGGAAAAAGCAAAACGATTCCCCCAGCTACTTGTTGCAGTAGTGGCTGCACTCGCGCTCTCCCTCCTGGCGCTCACTGGCTGCTCGGGCGGCGGTTCATCGTCTGAAGACAAGACTATCACCATCGCAGCGGTCCCAACCCCCCATGCCGAGATCTTGAATGATGTTGTGAAGCCTGCGCTCGAGAAAGAGGGCTACACCCTCGAGGTGAAAGAGTTCACCGATTACGTCCTGCCCAATACAGCAACTGAGCAGGAAGAGGTCGATGCGAACTACTTCCAGCACAAGCCCTATCTTGACAACTTCAACGAAGAGCAGGGAACGCACCTGGTAGACGTGGTTGGCGTTCATTATGAGCCCTTCGGTCTGTACTCGACCAAATACACTGATCTCTCCGAGATCCCTAATGGCGCTAAAGTTGCAGTACCCAACGATGCCACCAATGAAGCGCGTGCACTGCTGCTGCTCGAAGAGAACGGACTCATCGAACTCAAGGATGATGCAGGCGTGACCGCAACGAAGGCAGATATCACGAGCAACCCCAAAAATCTTGAGATCGTCGAGATCGAAGCTGCAACCGTTCCAACGGTCATCGATGATGTTGCGCTCGCTGGTATCAATGCGAACTACGCTCTTGAAGGCGATCTGATCGATAAAGCACTCGTGAAAGAGACGAGCGATTCGCTGGCTGCTCAGACCTACGCTAACCTGCTCGTAGTGAAGGACGGCAATCAGGACAAAGAGAAGATCAAAGCACTCGCTAAGGCTTTGACGAGCGATGAAGTACGCAACTACATCAATGAGAATTATTCGGGCGCGGTGCTCACCGTATTCTAAACACTCGACTCAATTGTTCTATGAAGACCCGGCCCTCTGTCGGGTCTTCTTTTTTGCTCTCTCCCCTTCGGAGCAATGAGTCCCGTTGCGCTACAATACGGTATGTTCATGAATAACTCACCATCAAGAGGCACCGAAACGCTATGCAATCGAATCTGACGCTCCAACAACTGCGCTATATCACTGAAGTGGTCGAATGCGGCTCGCTCAATGCCGCGAGCCAGAACCTGTATGTGTCACAGCCAGCACTCTCCACTGCCATCAAGGATGCCGAACAAGAGCTCGGGATCGAGATATTCAATCGCAGCAATCGCGGCATCACCCTCACTCAGGAAGGTGTCGAATTCGTTGGCTATGCCCGCCAAGTCCTCGAGCAGGTCGATCTGCTCGAAGCGCGCTACAGCGGCACGGGCAATAAGGCAGTGCAGAAGCTCTCCATCTCCTCACAGCACTATGCATTCTGTGTAAAAGCCTTCGTTGACCTCGTCGAAGAATACGATCAAGACGAATATGAGTTCACGCTTCGCGAAACTCGTACCGCTGAGATCATCGAAGACGTAAAAAGCTATCGAAGCGAGTTGGGCGTGCTTTATCTCAGCAATTTCAACAAGCGTGTGATATCGAAAGCGCTCAGCGATGCAGGGCTCGAATTCGTTGCGCTCTTTGAAGCAGAGCCCCATGTCTTTGTTGGCGAGCACCATCCCCTTGCGCAAGAGACATCAGTCAAGCCCGAACAGCTTGAAGACTACACACGCTATTCGTTCGAGCAAGGCGCGAATAATTCTTTCTTCTTCTCAGAGGAGCCGCTCAGCCATCTTCCCCACAAGAAGCAGATCACCTATTCGGACCGCGGAACACTCTCGAACCTGCTCACGAACTTCGATGGGTACACCATTGCGACCGGCGTGCTCTCCGATGAGATGAATGCAGGCATCGTTGCCATTCCCCTCGAAGCAGATGAGAAGATGACCGTTGGTTACATTCACCAAGCTGCGCACGACTTGAGCGAGCTGGCAAAGCGCTATATCAAGAAATTGCGTGCCTATATCGAGGCGAACCCCACGGTCACCACCTACATCGAACACCCTAATGCAGCTGGCGACGAAAACTAGCCCCATCGAAACTAAGGGAATCTCGGCTATTTTTCGGTGGTTGCTTTATTCGTTGCCGTATTGCCGATGGAGCCCTTATCCATACGATGCTCTTCGTCGTTCGGCTCAACATAGATGAGGATGTCTTGGACCTCAGGGAAGGTCTCTGAGAGCTTCTGTTCAATCTCTGAGACCACCTTATGCGAGGCGATGACCGTCATCTCAGGATCGACCAGAATATGCAGATCGAGGTAGATCTCGCCCTGCAGTCCGCGCGTACGGATCTGATGGGCTTCTTGAACCCCCTCTACGCTCTCAACCACTTCACGAATCTCTGCAGCAGGAATACGTGCTTCGTCGGTGAAGGTAGCGAACGCACTCTTGAAGATATCGAAGGCGGTGAACAGAATAGCCACCATGACGATAAGCGCCATGATGTCGTCTGCCATCTCGATCCCGCAGGCGACCAAGATGAGTCCAACGATAACGCCGATCGAAACGAGGCAATCTGAGAGCGTATGCGCAGCATCGGCTTTGAGGATGTCACTCTTAAGGCGATTCCCCATCCTGCGTTCGTAGGTAGTCACGAACAGATTGACCGCGAGCGTGCCCACCATGACGACAAACGAGATAGCCGTGACTTCCGTGTGATAGCTGCCTTCGATGAGCGAAGTGACCGCACTCGACCCAACTTGATAGGCGGCAAAGATGAGCATGAGCCCGATCATGAGCGAAGCGAAGGTCTCCAGCTTGAAATGCCCGTAGGGGTGCTCTTTATCGGCTGGACGCGTAGCAAGGCTGATTCCAATGAGGCCAACTACGTTGCCCGCAGAATCGAAGATCGAATGGATCCCATCGGCTTGCATTGCGGTCGAATACGAGATGGTTCCGTAAACGAACTTCGCGAGTGCCACCGCAAGATTGAGCAAGAGCACAGCAAGCAGCACACGCCTCACGGTGCTCGTTCGCTTTTCATGATTCTGTAGGCTCAAATGAGACATAACGCTCCGAAGTGATCGCAACGATGCTTCAGCAGAAGATCGCGCTGAACGTTGGTTCCATAGTATGAAAAAGGCCCCCGTTTCCGAGAGCCTTACTTTTTTAGCTGGTGTCGGAGGCGGGATTTGAACCCGCACACCCGTTCAAATGGGCACTAGCACCTCAAGCTAGCGTGTCTGCCGTTCCACCACTCCGACGTGTTTTCAGCGCTGTCTATCTTATCAAAAGTTTGCGATCTTGCAAGAAGCGATAGACAATTTCTTGCAGACGGAACTCCGAGCGGTATGAAACGTGCTCGGAGCCTTCATTCTGCCTACTGGCCAGGATTGATCGTACCGTGCGGGAAGATGATCATGAGCACAATGAGCGATACCAAGAATACCGCCACCAGAATAATGGTGATGCGATCGAGGTTCTTCTCAACGATGCTCGTTCCCTGGTTCGTACCATACACGCTCGAAGCGATCATATCCGAAACGCCGGTACCTTTACCAGAATGCAACAGGATGAAGATAATGAGTCCGATGCCCGAAAGAACGAGCAAGACGGAAAAGATGATTGCGAGTACTGACAAGTTGATCCCTTATCTCATACGATTTATGCCATACAAAACACTTATTATGACAAACAGCTTACTACTTTTCAAGAAGAGATTCTGCGGTCATTTCGCTCGGTAGCGGAATCCCGATCATATCGAGCAGCGTTGGCGAGATATTCGCGAGGATACCGCGCGTATCCTTGAGCGCATAGCCCTTGTTCGCACCATCGATCAGGATGAGCGGCACGGGAGCCGTGGTATGCGCGGTGAACGGCGTACCATCTTCTGCGATCATGCAATCTGCATTACCGTGATCAGCCGTAACGAGCGCCACTCCCCCTTTACGCTTTATCGCATCAACGACCGCACCAACACCTGAATCGACCGCTTCCACGGCCTTGATGGCAGCATCCAGATCGCCCGTATGGCCCACCATATCGCAATTGGCGAAGTTCACGATGTAGACATCCGCCTCGTCGTTATCGATCGCAGCCACAAGCGTTTCTGCGACTTCAGGCTCGCTCATTTCTGGCTGAAGGTCATAGGTGGCCACCTTAGGCGAAGGGATGAGCATGCGGGTCTCGAGCGCTTTCGGCTCTTCTACCCCGCCATTGAAGAAGAAGGTCACATGCGCATACTTCTCCGTTTCTGCGATGTGGTATTGACGAAGCCCTTCTTCAGCAAGCACATCGGCAAGCACGTGATCGGGACAGACCTTCGGAAACGCGATAGGTGCGGGAATGGTGGGGTCGTATTCGGTGAGACAGACGAATTCAGGCTTTTCCCAGCCAGGACGAGCGAACGCATCAAATGCGGGGTCGCAAAGCGCGCGCGAGATCTCGCGAGCACGATCAGGACGAAAATTGAAGAAGATGAACGCATCCTGCGCACTCGCTGCTTCGCCCGTCAAGCTGACCGGAACGACGAATTCGTCGGTCACGTCTGCTGCATACGAATCTTCCATGACCTCCTGCGCACTGCGCTCAGTCGCGTTCTCACCCAGCCAAATTGCACGCCAAGCTTGCTCAACGCGATCCCAGCGATTGTCGCGATCCATCGCATAATAGCGACCTGAGATCACCCCGATGTGCACATCAGCCTCAGGCACATCGTTGAAAATAGCAGCGATCTTCTCCTCAAGCTCTTCAATGTAGCCGCTGCCGCTGCACGGCGGCACATCACGACCATCCATGAAGCAATGAACACGAACTTTCTTCACGCCAAGACGCTTGGCCATCTCGAGCAATGCATAAAGATGCGCATTGTTCGAATGCACGCCGCCATCAGAAAGGAGTCCCATAAGATGCAAGGTAGAACCATGCTCAGCGACCGATCGCATCGCAGAGGCGATCACCTCGTTTTCGAAGAGCTCCCCGCTCTCGCAGGCATTATCGATACGCGAGAGCTCTTGGTGGACGGTGCGTCCTGCACCGATATTCAAATGCCCAACCTCGGAATTGCCCATCTGACCCTCTGGCAAACCGACCGGCTTACCAGAAGCATCGAGCTCTATATGAGGACAGGCGACGAAAAGCTCATCGAGATGAGGCGTGTTTGCCAAAGAGATGGCATTCCCGCTTCCAGGATTCGCAAGCCCGAACCCATCCATGATGACAAGACATGCGGGCAAGGTAAGTGAAGAGCGCTCGGTCATGCTCTACTCCTCGGAAGCCTTTGCAGCAGCTTCGATGAGCTGCTTGAACGAATCGGCATCGAGCGCAGCGCCGCCGATAAGACCGCCATCGATATCAGCCATCGCAAGCAGAGAATCAACATTACCCGTGTTCATGGAACCACCGTAGAGAATGCGGATCGCTTCGGCTGCTTCTGCCGTGAACATATCAGCGATGGTCTGGCGAATAGCCGCGCAGACTTCCTCAGCCTGCTCAGGTGTAGCGGTACGACCCGTACCGATTGCCCACACGGGCTCGTACGCAACAACGACATGTGCAAGGTCTTCCGCATCGAGACCAGCAAGCGCGGCACGCACCTGCGCCACAACGAATTCGATATAGCGATTATCATCACGGATCGCGAGCGATTCGCCCACGCACACGATCGCACCAAGGCCATCAGCAACAAGCGCCTTGACCTTCAGGTTCACCGTTTCATCGGTTTCAGCGAAGTATTCACGACGCTCTGAATGACCGACGATGCTGTAGGTGCAACCCGCATCCTTGATCATCGGGATCGAGATCTCGCCCGTATAAGCACCAGAAGGCTCGAAATAGACATTCTGAGCAGCGACTTCGATATCGGTCTTGTCGAAATCGATGACCGTCTGCACCGGACGAATATCGATCGCAGGAACGCAGAGAACCACTTCTACCTTGTCCCACGCGCGATTGTAATAGTTGCAGAGCTGTTGAGTGAGTGCGATGGCTTCTGGGATGGTCTTATTCATCTTCCAGTTGCCTGCCATCATGTACTTACGCATATATCCCCCTTACTTCAGAGCTTCAACACCAGGAAGAAGCTCGCCTTGTACCAATTCCATCGAAGCGCCGCCGCCCGTCGAGATGAAGGTCATCTGATCTGCGAGGCCGAACTTATTCACCGCCGCAACGCTATCGCCGCCGCCGATGATAGTGTCTGCCGCTTTGTTGTTCGCCACTGCATCAGCCACCGCACGCGTGCCACCTTCGAACGAAGGCATTTCGAATACCCCCATCGGGCCATTCCAGAACACCGTCTTCGCATCTTCGATCGCTTCAGCATAGACGATAGCGGTAGCTGGTCCAATATCGAGGCCCATCATGTTATCTGGCATCTCAACGACCGTGCAGACCTCCTTGTGAGCATCATTGGCGAATTCATCGGCGCAGACGACATCGACCGGCAAGAGCATCTCAACACCCTTTTCCTTAGCCTTTTCGAGCATCTTGCCCGCACGCTCGACCCACTCTTCTTCCATAAGAGAGGTGCCTGTCGAGAAGCCCTGCGCTTTCAAGAACGTAAAGCACATACCGCCGCCGATGATGAGCTTGTCGCATTTATCGATGAGCGCATCGATCACTTTCACCTTATCGGAGACCTTCGAACCACCCAGAATGGCGACGAAGGGGCGCTTGGGATCATCGAGCATTGAAGTGAGGGTATTGACCTCTTTTGCCATGAGCGCACCCGCGTAAGCCGGCAAGAATTGCGCAACACCCGTCGTGGAAGCATGAGCACGATGCGCAGCCCCGAAGGCATCGTTGATATAGAGATCAGCAAGCGAAGCAAGCTCACGAGCGAATTCAGGGTCGTTCTTCTTCTCGCGCTTATCGAAACGCAGGTTCTCGAGCAGTGCTACATCGCCATCTTTGAGCGCCGCGACCGTTTCTTTAGCTGAATCTCCGATGGTGTCAGTAGCGAATGTGACTGGTTTGCCGATCAGATCCTGCAGATACGCAGCCACGGGCGCAAGCGAGAATTCTTCTTGATAGCCCGTACCATCAGGCCTGCCCAAGTGGCTTGCGAGGATAACGCGCGCACCGTGATCGATCAGGAATTCGATGGTAGGGAGTGCAGCGCGAATACGCGTATCGTCTTCGACCTTGCCGTCTTTGAGCGGTACGTTGAAATCTACGCGCACGAGCACGCGCTTGCCCGAAACATCGGCATCGGTATATAACTTGAGGTCGCTCATAGTGATCCTTTCAAAATAAAAGGAGAGCATTTATGAAAATACTCTCCTTCATGTTCAAACCGTGATACCAAACTTAGGGAAGCAAGATCTTCGCGAGATCCTTCACGCGATTCGAATAGCCCCATTCGTTGTCGTACCAGGAAATGCACTTCACGAAGTTGCCTTCGCCACCCAGAACCATGGTGAGCAGGCTGTCGAAGATCGAAGAATGCGCATCGTCGACGATATCGGTCGAGACGATGGGCTCATCGACGTATTCGAGGATGCCCTTCATCGGACCTTCAGCTGCAGCCTTCATGGCAGCATTGATCTCTTCGATCGTAACGTTCTTCTCAAGCTCGACCGTAAGATCGACCATAGAGCCATCGGGAGTAGGAACGCGCGTAGCGAAACCGTCGAGCTTGCCCTTGAGCTCAGGCAAAACGAGCGAAACGGCACGAGCAGCACCCGTGGTGGTCGGGATCATGGAAAGCGCTGCAGCGCGTGCACGACGCAGATCCTTGTGCGGAAGATCGAGGATCTTCTGATCGTTGGTGTAAGCATGGATCGTGTTCATGAAACCACGCTTGATGCCGAAGTTATCGAGCAGCACCTTTGCCATAGGAGCAAGGCAGTTGGTGGTGCAGGACGCATTCGAGATGATGTTATCGGTCTCTGGGTTGTACTGATCGTCGTTCACGCCCATGACGATGGTGATGTCCTCGTTCTTCGCAGGAGCGGAGATGATGACCTTCTTAGCGCCCGCATCCAGATGAGCTTTCGCCTTGTTCGCATCGGTGAACAGACCGGTGGATTCGACCACGATGTCGACACCAAGCTCGCCCCACGGAAGATCCTCAGGATTGCGCTCTGAAAGAACCTTGACCTTGCGGCCATTCACTACGAAGCCTTCGGCCTCTGCAACGACCTCTTCAAAAACACGGCCATGGATGGAATCATATTTCAAAAGGTGAGCCATGGTGGGAATATCACCCAGGTCGTTGATAGCAACAACCTCAAGTTCGGGATCGTTTTCCATGGCACGGAATACCAAGCGGCCGATACGACCGAATCCGTTAATACCAACCTTGGTTGTCATAGGTTTCCCCTTTCGCGGCTTGCACATGCAAACCCTTACAACTATTTCTTTTGTCGCTTATACAACAAGCGACAAACTAGATGAACTAACGTATTCACTATACCAGAAACACGATTGCACTCAGAGTGTTCAGCGGATTCACCCCAGTAAAACTACTCATAATCTAAAGATTGACCACATGGCGCAAGCTTATCTTCATCAGAGAAATGCATGTGAACAAAATAGTTCACATGCACTGCACGCATTATCCGCGCTGTTCTTTGCGCGAGATCTCTTGTGCGAGCTGTTCGACCCGACGAACACGATGGTTGATCGCAGATTTTGACAGCGGTGGGTCAGCAGCTTCACCAAGCTCTTTCAAGGTCGCATCGGGGTATGCGATGCGCAATTTGATGTATTCCTGAAGCGCTTGCGGAAGCGTTGCAAGATCGCGGTGTTCGAGCACATAGCGGATCGTCATGATCTGTTCGACCGAAGCAGCGGAAGCCTTCGCCTGGTTAGCGATCTCGGCGTTCACGCGACGATTCACGTCGTTGCGCACGCTCTTCACCACTCGTTCGTTCTCCATCTTGAGCGCACTTTGATGAGCACCAACGAGCGCCAGAAACGACGAGATGGCCGTGCCGCTCTTGAGGTAGATCAGGTAGCTGTTGCGTCGCTGGATGGCACGCGCCTTGATGCCGCGCTCCTTGAGCAATTCGACGATAGCGTTCGCAGTCGCTTCGGTCTCGACCTTGAGTTCGAAATGGAAATCTCCGCGCGGATTAGAGATGAACCCACTACCCAAGAAGACGCCGCGCAAGTACGCCGCTGCGCAGCACTGCTTCGCAATGAGCGCCGGGTCGATGCCGCGCTCAAGACCATCTTCTCCAAGGATGCCGAGTTCCTTCAACGTCTCATTGAGCCCTGGTTGCATCGGCACTTCGATGAGCCAATTGGGTGTCTTATGGAGCACGCTGCGGCGCATGGTGAGGTCGGTCGTAAGGTGATAGTTCTCGTGCAGCGCTTTGATGATGAAACGCGCAACCACCGGCGAATCAGTTGCGATCTCAAGGGCATATCTGCCCTGCCCCTTCATGAGCAGCGTGCCTTCGATACGAATGAGTGCTGCAAGCGTGGCATTCTCGCAATGCGAACACCCTGGTGCAACGCGGGAAAGCTCCTCTTTGACCTCGGTAGTGAACGACATGAGCCTATGCTCCACTCGAAGGCGTGTTCAGCCTGAATACATCAGCGAACGCACGAGCGAGCGCAGGCGGATAGTGCCATGTCGGACGCTGCGGGTCGACCATGTTGCGCACGAGCACCACCGTGCCATCCTGCTGGATCTTCTGAATATCCTCATACGTCACTTCTACCGAGCGAATGTTCGCAGAAAGCGGCTTGCCTTCCCTGTTCTCCTGGTGAGCGCTCGCAAGCGCGCCTGAACCAGCGATGGCCTCGAAGCTATCCTGCAGCGGCGGACGCGGCGCAATCTTCTCTGCGCTATGAATGAGCACATAGTCGAGATTGCGTCCGATGCCGTGGCGGCGCAGCGCATCGACATGCTCTATAGCCGAAAGGCCCCAGGTCTCACCTTGCTGATCAGCAAGACTGCACACGAAGATGGTCTTTGCCTTCGAACGCTCGATCGCTTCGGGGATGCCCGGAACGAGCAAGTTCGGAATGATCGAAGTGAAGAGCGAACCAGGGCCGAGCACGATGAAATCCGCATCGTAGATCGCGCGAATGGCCTCAACATAGGGCATCGGTTGACCAGCCGATTCGAGCCAGACGGTATCAAGCGCCGTCTCCGACTTGCAGGCGGTCGCTTGCCCGTGAAGCGTGCGCCCATCGAGCGTGCGCGCGTTGAGCACCACATTGTTGAGCGTGGACGGATAGACCCTGCCTTTGCTTCCGAGCAGCTTGCCGCAGATCTTCACCGCCTCAGGGAAAGAACCAGTTGCTTCCTCGAGCGCGGAGAGCATGAGATTGCCAAGCGTATGATTGCGCGCGAATTCGAAGCGATATTTGAACGCTTTCGTGAAGGGATCATCGGGATTCTCTGCGAACGCGGCAAGGCATTTGCGGATATCGCCAGGTGGGGTTACCTTTGCTTCAGCACGCAGGATGCCCGTTGACCCGCCGTCATCCGCCATGGCCACCACGGCCGATGTTTGGATACCCATCGAAAGCAAGGTGCGGATCGAGACCCGTGCCGCCGCCGATCACGACCGCCTTCAAGTCGTTATAGCCATGCGGGAATTGCGTATCGATGCGATCGATCGCTTGGAACATGGACGTGAGCGTGGGCTCTTGTTTGAAAGCCTCGCTACTCATTTGGTGGCTGCCTTTTCCGTATCGGCCAGCGCGATGTCGCGATGATAGACCGAAACGTTATAGTCTTCCTCTTTCAGGATCTTTGCCGTCTGCTCTGCGAGCACCACGCTGCGGTGCTGTCCGCCCGTGCAACCGACCGCAATGGCCAGATGATGTTTTCCTTCAGCCACATAACCCGGCATCACGCAATCGAGAAGATTCTTCCATGAAGTCAAGAACGCCTCGGTCTCAGAATTACAGAGCACGAAATCGCGCACCGGTTCATCAAGGCCGGTAAGGACGCGCATTTCAGGAATGTAGAACGGGTTCGGAAGAAAGCGCACATCGATGACGATATCAGCATCGACCGGTGCCCCATGTTTGAACCCGAACGAGTAAACGACCACATTCAAACCTTCACGCTTGGTCTCGAGCGAATAGAGTTCGCGCAAGCGTTCGCGCAACACACGCGTAGAGGTCTGAGAGGTATCTATGTAAGAATGGGCGATCTTCGGCAGGTCCTTATTGAGCTCGCGTTCGCGTTCGATCGCTTGGCCGATGGTAAGGTTGTTCTCCATGCTAAGCGGATGAAGGCGACGCGTTGCCTTGTAGCGCGCGATGAGCGTTTCATCGGTAGCATCAAGGAAGACCAAGCGGTATCCGATGCCTGCTTCATCGAGATTGGCCAATTCTTTAACAAGCTGGTCGTAATAGCTCTGCGTGCGGATCGGACAAGCGATGGCGAGCTTGCGCAAGCCTTCATTCTGACCAGGGATATTCGCAAGGCTCACGATGCTCATGATGAGCTCGGGCGGAAGATTATCGATGCAGAAGAATCCAAGATCCTCGAAAGCATGGACCGCTTCCGTGCGCCCTGCCCCACTCATGCCGGTAATGATGACAACGGTAGGCTCCACGCGTTCGTCTTGTTGCTCTTCGGTGCTCTTCGCTTCAGATGCTTGCTCAGCCATATATCTAGTCCTTATCATCCGGAGATGTTTCTAGCGTAACGGTTCCATATTCTGCACGAAGCACCTCATAGAGGTCTTCTGCAACACTATCAGGAACAATTCTAGCAGCTTTTATATCGTCCAAGCTCGCTTGCTTGAGGTGTGAAAACGAACCGAAATGTTTGAGAATCTGTTTCTTGCGCTTCGGACCGATCCCAGGCACTTCGTCGAGGATGGACGTGGTCATAGCCTTGCGACGCAATTCGCGATGATACGTGATAGCAAAACGATGCGATTCATCGCGCACCTGCTTGAGCAGATAGAGACTCGGCGACCCACTGGGCAATACGACCGGCCCCGTTTCCTGCCAGGGAACGAAGAGCTCTTCATCACGCTTGGCAAGGCCTGCGATAGGAATATCGGAAGCGCCAAGCTCTTCAAGCTGCCTGAGCGCCGCCGTAAGCTGAGGCTTACCACCATCGACCACGATAAGATCGGGCTTTTGGGCGAAGCGTTCGTCTTTCATCTTTTCGGCATTGTAGCGTCGCTCGAACACCTCGCTCATCATGGCGAAATCGTTTGCTTCATCGGTCTCAAGACGGATCTTGAAACGGCGGTACAGACTCTTATCGGGCTTGCCGTTCACGAACACCACCATCGAAGCGACCGAATGCTTGCCATGAATAGTGGAGATATCAAAGCACTCGATGCGCAAGGGCGGCCTATCGAGCGCGAGCGCGCTTTCGAGCTGGAGCAGTGCTGCATTGATGCGCTCATCGTCATAGTTGCTGCGTGCTTTGTAGCGCATGAGCACATGGCGCGCGTTTGTGTTCGCCATCTGCAAGAGCGCCGAACGCTCCCCCCGCTTGGGAACGATGAAGTTCACCTTGGCACCATAGGGGCTCGCAAGCTTTTCGGTGAGCCACTCTTCGATGACCGTGCTGTCTTCGGGGAGCATTTCAAGAATGACCTCGTGCGGGATCGATGAGGTCTTATCGTAATAGCGCAGGATGAACATGCGCACAAGGTCCTCGAATGGAACGTCCTTGCCCTTGTTGAAGATGAATTCGTTCGTATTGATGACCTTGCCGCCACGCACGTTGATGAGCGAAATGCCCGCGATCGTTTCTTCGCGGTAGATGCCGATCACATCGGAATCGAGGTTGAGCGAAGAGACCGCGTGCTGTTTGCTCTCAAGCGAATTGATCGTATCGATGCGGCCTTTGATGCGTGACGCCTGCTCGAAATCAAGCTCAGCAACGGCGGCTTGCATGCTCTCCTCGAGCTCATCGAGGAATTCCTTGTGCTGACCAGAGAGAAAGCGCGCCACACGCTTTACGAGAAGTTGGTATTCCTCTGGATCGATCGCGCCACAACAAGCACCAGGACCAAGTCCCACATGAGCATCGAAGCACGGACGGTCGGAGAGTTCGAGCTCGTCGTATGAACAATTCTCAAGACGCCGTTTAAGGCGCCGCCATTCCGCACACGAAGAAGCGCAGATAGGCACGATACGACGCGTGATATCGACAAGGTCGCGCGCGGCACGGGAATCAGTATAGGGACCGAAATAGCGCGTGTTGGGCTTATGGGCTTCGCGCGTGTATTTGATAGCCGGAAATACATCGCCGGTGGTGAGTGCGATGAACGGATAGCTCTTGTCGTCCTTGAAGTCCGCGTTGAAATAGGGCGAATACTGCTGGATGAGATTCTTCTCGAGCACGAGCGATTCGTGCTCGTTCTCGACCACGATATATTCGAACGAGTCGATCTGCGAAACGAGCAGCGGGATCTTCTCACGCGTATCTTGGAAGTTCACGTATTGGCGCATGCGAGCACGCAGCTGCTTCGCCTTGCCTACATAGATGACGCGTCCTTTTTTGTCCTTCCAAAGATACACCCCAGGAAGCGCTGGCACGGCAGCAAGCTGACGTTTGATATCTTCGAGCTTTTGATCGTTCATCTTCCCTATTCCCGAAACGATTCGTTAGAGACAGCGCAACACTGCTTAGATATGATCGTCCAGATCGAGCATCATAAGAGAGACATTATCGCGAAGCTTCTTCGCTTCAGCGCGTGAGATATTCCCTGAAGCATAGTAATCATCGACCACTTCAAGTTCAATCTGGAGCGCCATGCGCTGGATCGAGTCGCTGTTAGTAGTAGCCTGCTCCACCACATGATCAGCACGTCCCGCATCGCTCTGCAAAGCGGCAAGCACTCGTTCGTGAGCGATGAGCAGTTTTGCGACCACTTCGCTCGGATAGTTCGGGTTATCCACCAATGAATGAAGATAGCGGATCGCTTCCTGTTCGCAGATCATGCGAACTTGATGCTGCATCAGGTTCTCCTTCATGGATTCGTTATTGAGCAGTGCGAGAAAACGATTCTTCAGCTCACGGAAGAAGCGAACGATGCTCATGAGCAACATCTGAATCGAGAGGAAACGCTGCTTGGTATGCGTGAGCAGATTCTTTTGGTGTAGCAACGTACGCAGATAGGCAAAACCCTCATAGGGATCGACGTTGCGCGCTTCGATATCTTCGATGAGCGCATTGGCCTGATGGTTGATCACCTGAATGCGCAACTGCGTTGAAGACGGCGGTTCGATATCAACCCAATCGCGGATCGTTGCAATACGGTTGTTGTACGATGCGACCACGAACTTGGTTGCGTTATCGTTCTCCGGCGTTGCCTCAACGAGCAACCGCTCGATGACCGTGCGCAATATCTCGATGCGCATGAGCAGGTTGTGTTCCCGTTCCTCTTCGTCTTCCTCAACATCCTTCGGCGCGAGCACAGGAAGCGCGAAGTTGGCCAAGAGCAAGGTACAGAGGATGACGCCAGAAGCCAGGAAGATAATGAGCGAACGCTGCGGGAAGACCGATCCATCGGAAAGCAAGAACGGCATCGAGAAGATGATCGAGAGCGTGATCGCGCCCTTCGGTCCGCCAACCGTGGTAACGAGCGCGTTGACGATGGTCTTCTTGTTGATCTTATCGCGCCGATTCGTGTCGGGGTTCTTCGTGATAAGCGACATGGCAAGCGCCCATATCCAGCGCAAGACCACGATGAGCACCGTTATGAGCAGCACATACCCGATAAGCGCGAAGTTGTTGATATAGACATCGTTCCACGTCGATTGCGTGGCCATAGGAAGCTGCATGCCCAAGAGTACGAACACGATGCCGTTCAGCGTGAAGCCGATCACCTTCCACACGCTCGAAAGGGCGATATTGAGACTTGAACGATACGGCGAGATCTTTCGCGTGTTGTACATCGACCAGAGGATGCCGCACGCAACGACTGCCAAGATGCCGCTCACGCCGATGATCTCGGACACCAGGAACGTGACGAAAGGCATCGAAACTTCGAAGAGCACGTGGAACGTGGTGCTATCAAGGCCAAGATCGCGCACCTTCGACGATATGAACAGGAACAGCACCGCAAGGAAGATGCCGAACGCGATACCGCCAACGAAGCTCACCGCAAAAGAAGCGGTAGCATCCGCGAGAGAGAACGCGCCCGTAACCGCAGCGGCGATAGCGAACTGGAACGAAACAACGCCCGAAGCGTCATTCAAGAGCGCTTCACCTTGCAGGATGGCCCCTTCGCGCTTGCCAAGCTGCGCCTCATTGCGCAACGACTGAACAGCGACCGCATCCGTCGGGCCGAGCGCTGCACCGAGCGCGAACGCAGCAGCGAGTGGGATCGAAGGAATGAGCCAATTCACCATGAAGCCTACACAGAGCGTGATGATGAGCACGAGCCCGATCGCGAACGAGAGAATGGTCACCTTGTTATCCCATAAGTTCTTCTTGTTCGAATCCTTCGCATCGCTGAAGAGCAAAGGCGCGATGAACAGCACCAAGAAGAGCTCTGGCTCTATATTGATCTCGATAGGAGAAACCGCGAGAAACGCGATGATGACACCCAAGCCAATCTGGATGAGCGGTAGTGAGACCTTGGGGACGATCTGATCAAGGATCGAAGACAGGAGAACCGCTACTGCAAGCAGTAATATCAGTTCGAATGTTGCCACAGATCTATCCTTCGTTGTCTCGCTTGCTCTCTATAGTAGCGAAATACGCCACCGATTCGCTGGTTTAGTCCGTCCGCTGCGCAAGATTCACATGTTTTCTTATCTTTGCTTGCATGTGAGGATTATTTCCATATAATATTTCCTGCGCATATGGTGGGTGTGGCCTAGTTGGCTAAGGCGCCAGATTGTGGCTCTGGAGATCGAGGGTTCAAGTCCCTTCATCCACCCCAGCGCGCTTTTTGAGCTTTTGTGGAGCTGCTCTATTTTTTGCTTGTGCGACTTCGGTCGATAGCCTAAAATAGCAAAGCGCACAAACGCATTACATACGAAACGGATCGTTAGCTTAGTTGGTAGAGCAGGGGACTCTTAATCCCAAGGTCCG
>OGYF01001912.1_pt1 | contig 16577 bp, 16 predicted proteins | sample 1576451 | NCBI WGS metagenome assembly OGYF01 (sample SAMEA3541505, study PRJEB24748) | human gut metagenome | biome: human gut; feature: human-associated habitat; material: faeces | place: China | collected 2012 | reverse complement strand
GATATGATAAACGCGCTCATTCAACAAATTCTGTCTGCTGGATATACCAAAGGCGATATTTAGAAAAGCGACCTTCCCGGTTCCGATCGCCTTTAGCGAGTGAAATTCATTCGCTTGGTAGAAAATCAGATCTCCCTGTTTAAGACGATATTTTTCCCCTTCAACCGTGCATAGAATTTGCCCCCTATCGACATACATCAACTCCCAAAAGGGGTGCTTTTCACCGATAAAAACGTAGTTCGCCTTTTTTTCAGAATAGAGAAAGGTGTAGATATTCGTAATGCTAAAACGTATATTCGTAGAATAAATATATGGTGTTGGGTCAAAGGGAAGACAGTGCCGATCGCCCAAGGTATATTCGTGATAGGAGCTCTCCCGGCATCCATAAGGCAATACACAGTAATAGACTCCCGGATTGATCGACACTGGCCGAGCGAAAAGAAAGGCTTCCGTTTTGTGGGAGCCGGAGTTTCCGGTGGAGAGGAAGGAGCACTGAACGGCGCGTCTATCATGCCCGGAGGCTCTGAAAGTGCCTGGCCTGAGGTGAAGCCTATCCTGCAGAGTATTGCGGCAAAAGCATCTGACGGTACTCCGTGCTGCCAGTGGATTGGTCCTGCCGGTTCCGGTCATTTCGTCAAGATGATACATAACGGTATCGAATATGGAGATATGCAGCTTATTGCCGAAGCTTATTGGGTGATGAAGAATCTGCTGGGTCTGGACAATGGACAGATGGCGGAAATCTTTGCTGATTGGAATGAGGGCAAGTTGCGTAGCTATCTCATTGAAATTACCGCCAACATACTGCGTCATAAGGACAAATCAGAAGGTTACCTGATAGATAAGATATTGGATACTGCCGGACAGAAAGGTACGGGCAAGTGGTCCGTTATCAATGCGATGGAGCTGGGCATGCCGCTGGGGTTGATTGCTACGGCTGTGTTCGAACGTAGTTTGTCGGCACAGAAGGGCTTGCGTGAAACGGCTTCCAAGCAATTTGTATGCCGACGCTCGCAGGCGGTGTACAACAAGTCGGAGATGGTGAAGGATATCTATTCCGCACTCTATGCTTCCAAATTGGTGTCATATGCTCAGGGATTTGCTGTGTTGCAGCGTGCATCCGACGCTTTTGCCTGGAACCTCGATTTGGCATCCATCGCCCGCATGTGGCGGGGTGGCTGCATCATCCGTAGTATTTTCCTGAACGACATAGCTACGGCTTTCGAGGCTAAAGACAAGCCCAAACATCTGCTGTTGGCACCTTATTTCAAAAATGAAATGCAGCTGCTGCTTTCCGGCTGGAAACATCTGGTGGCACAATCCATGAAAGAGGAACTTCCGGTACCTGCATTCTCGTCCGCCTTGAATTATTTCTATTCGCTGGTGTCTGCCAAGTTGCCTGCCAATATGATTCAGGCGCAACGTGACTATTTTGGTGCGCATACCTTTGAAAGGACAGACGAGTTGCGTGGACAGTTTTTCCATGAAAATTGGACGGGACACGGAGGAGATACGAAATCGGGTACGTACAATGTGTGAGAAAGGGGGAGAAGATGATGAATAAATTAGTGATTGTTATATTCGGTGCTTCGGGTGACTTGACGAAGCGCAAACTGATGCCGGCGCTCTACACTTTATATAGTGGCGGGCGGTTGCCGGAAGGATTCTCCATTCTGGGGATAGGACGCACCGAGTATACGGATGCCCGTTACCAAGAATATATAATGGGTGAATTGGGTAAGTTTGTAGCTTCCAAAGAGCAGGTGGAAGATAAAATGAAGGATTTTTGCAGCCATCTGCATTACCAGACTTTGGACCCTGCCGAGGTTGAAGGCTATCATCTGCTGGACGGACGTTTACAAGAGTTTACCGGTGAGAAGAAACCGGACAACCTGCTGTTCTATCTGGCTACTCCACCTTCCTTGTACGGTGTCATTCCCTTGCACTTGAAGGCGGCCGGTCTGAACCGTCCTGATACTCGTATCATCGTTGAAAAGCCGTTCGGTTACGATTTGGAGTCGGCCAGAAAGCTGAATAGCATTTATGCTTCCGTTTTCAAGGAGCATCAGATTTATCGCATCGACCATTTTCTGGGTAAGGAAACGGCGCAGAACATTCTCGCCTTCCGTTTTGCCAACGGAATCTTCGAACCGCTATGGAACCGTAATTATATAGACTATGTGGAGATTACAGCCGTAGAGAATCTGGGTATAGAAGGACGTGGCGGATTCTATGAAGGTGCCGGAGCCCTGCGCGATATGGTACAAAACCACCTCATACAGCTTGTGGCGCTCACTGCATTGGAACCGCCTGCCGTTTTCAATGCCGATAATTTCCGCAACGAGGTGGTGAAGGTCTATGAGTCATTGGCCCCCTTGAAAGAGGAGGATTTGGAGGAACACATTGTCCGCGGACAATATACGGCTTCGGGCTCGAAAGCCGGGTATAGGGAAGAGAAGAACGTGGCACCTGATTCGCGTACCGAAACGTATATTGCCATGAAAATCGGTATTAACAATTGGCGGTGGAAGGGTGTTCCTTTCTATATCCGTACCGGCAAACAAATGCCGACAAAGGTGACTGAGATTGTTGTACATTTCCGTGAGACGCCCCATCAGATGTTCCGTTGCGAGGGTGGACATTGTCCCCGCGCGAATAAGCTGATTCTCCGCTTGCAACCTAATGAAGGCATTGTGCTGAAATTCGGCATGAAGACTCCCGGACCGGGATTTGACGTGAAGCAGGTGATGATGGACTTCAGTTATGACCAGTTGGGCAGGTTGCCTACCGGCGATGCCTATGCCCGTCTGATAGAGGACTGCATACAAGGTGATCCTACACTCTTTACCCGCAGTGACGCGGTAGAGGCTTCATGGCGCTTTTTCGATCCCGTGTTGCGTTATTGGAAAGAGCATACGGATGCTCCTTTATATGGGTATCCCGTAGGTACGTGGGGACCTTTGGAAAGTGAAGCAATGATGCACGAACATGGTGCTGAGTGGACCAATCCGTGTAAGAATTTGACTAATACAGATGAATATTGCGAGTTATGAAAAGTTATGTTTACCATTCGGCTACAGCTACGGCGCATGCGTTGATTGAACATTTGATTGCGATGATGGAGCGTGAACCGGAAAAGACCTTTTATTTTGCATTCAGTGGGGGAAGTACTCCTTCGCTGATGTTTGACATTTGGGCTAACGAATACAAGGAGGTGACTCCTTGGATGCGGATGCGGATTTATTGGGTGGACGAACGGTGTGTGCCGGCAGAGGATTATGAGAGCAATTATGGTACCATGCGCCGTTTGCTGTTGGATGAAGTAGGCATGCCCGATGAATACGTTTACCCTATTTATGGAGTGAACCGCCCGGAGATTGAAGCAAAGAACTATTCGACGCTGGTTTGCCGCACGGTTCCGCTTTGGGGTGGCTTCCCGGCCTTCGATGTCGTTTTGCTCGGTGCTGGAGACGACGGGCATACCTCCTCTATCTTTCCGGGGCAGGAGTATCTGCTTTCTTCCTTTCATCCTTATGAGGTGAGTGTCAATCCCTATAATGGGCAGAAACGCATAGCCATGACCGGCTGCCTTTTGTTTGCTGCGAAGAATCTTATTTTCTTTGTTACTGGCAAGAATAAGGCGGATGTGGTCCGCGATATTCTTGATTCCGGGGATACCGGTCCGGCAGCTTATGTGGCCCACCATGCCGAGCGTGTGGAATTGTTCCTCGATGCTCAGGCCAATGGCGGGAAAATGTTTACTTAGATGTGCCGCTCTCCAGAATGCTTACAATGGAGAATAATGTAAAGCAGATGCCTCCCAAACCAGCCAGTACACGTGCAGGTACAAAATAGGCATTGTGCAGGTTTGCCATCTCAAACAGAAAGGAGGAGAGAAACAGACAAGCCAGGGCCGTGAAGACCGGAATCAGCGGGATGCGGTTGGCCAGTTTGAAAGTGTTCCGCCAGATGGCGGCAAGCAGGATGACTTTGCTGGAAATGCTGTAGCATACCAGCCCCAGACCTATCATAATATATCCTGTGGAGGAGAGTGCCGGATTGCTGTTGGCTAAGACCAGAAGTCCCCAGAGAATGCTGATGCTGCCCATTATCAAAACAAGGGCTGGCCACCGTTTTCGCTCAGCCTTTGTATAGTTGTTGCGTATCTGGCGGACGATGGTTGCAACCAGCGCCACCAGGCTGGAACAGATACAAGCAAGTCCTGCCATGACATGGCCTGCTACATAATATGCATTGTGCCCGCTGCTTTTTGACAATAGCCAGAAGGCCCATATCCATGCCATTACTGCCATAAGGGTGGCAACTGCTATTAGGATATATCCCTGGGAGGAATTGAATGCATCGGCAGGTTGTAGCTGGTCGGTACGTTCCGAGTTGGCGGGAATGAGGGTGAAGCGGGTGGAGGCTGTGGCTGTGGTAGCTACACAAGCTGTGATGAAACCGGCTCCGCAAATCACGTGTCCTGCTACGAAATTGCTTGCCGTGGCAGCTTCATGCATATAATTCCAACCATAGATTACTGTGAGTACGGCTGCCAGGTAACCGATAACCGGAAGTGCGTATCTGGCTATCGGATTGTAGGTATGAATAATTTGTCTAATGATTGTTGCCGCTGTGGCGAACAAGGCAATGCAAATCATCCCTAAGGAAAATACTACCGGACCGGCCACAAATTTTGCCGAGTCCACTCCTTCGTGGAGCACAAAGGCTCCGTAGCCGAAACAGAAAAGGGCCATCAACAAGGGTATAGCCCTGAAAAGAATACTGATACCGTAATTCATAACTGTTGTTTTTAGAGTTTCCCCTTCAAACAGCGTTTCTGCGGTTTTGTTCCTTCTTTTAAGATTTATTTGTGATGAGAAGTGCTTGTCTGTCCGTATTTAGGGAGCCAGCCTCTCCTTTTTCCAGCTGCCATCCGCTTGTTGGGAATAGAGGAAACGGTCGTGTAGCCTGCTTTCCCGTCCTTGCCAGAATTCAAAACGGAAAGGGGTGACGGCAAAACCTCCCCAGTTGTCGGGACGTTTGATACTTTGCCCTACCCATGTTGCCGCTTCGCGGACGAACGCGCGCATTATCTCCATACGGCTGCCAATGACGTGACTTTGGGGTGAAATCCTCGCCCCGATTTTACTTTTGTAAGGTCTGCTTGCAAAATAGGTGTCAGAATCGGCAGGAGCGCATCTTTCAGCTTTTCCTTCAATGTGTATTTGCCTTTCCAGTTTGTGCCATACGAAAGATAAGGATATATACGGATTTGCAGTCAGTTGCCGGCCTTTCCTGCTTTCGTAGTTGGTGAAGAAGATGAACCGGCCATTTTCCACCCCTTTCAGCAACACTGTGCGTGTAGAGGGATGCCCGTCTGTCGAGGCTGTAGCTACCGTCATGGCGGTGGACTCGTACTCATCACTATGGATAGCATCGTTCAGCCAATGGTCGAATTGCTCAAGGGGATTGTCGTTGAGGTTACCCGGCGTCAGTCTGCCTTTCTTATATTCTCTTCTGATGTCAAAGAGTTGTGATTTCATTATCGTGTGGTTTTATCAAGAATGATGTTTTTCTATGTAACAGTCTGAGAGGGCTGAATGTTTTTGTTTCTCTGCGGAAAGAAAATATGGAAGAAGGAAATGGTTGTGTTGATACTTAAAAAAATGGCATCCCGATTGTGGTGGCTATCGGGATGCCGGATATTGGAGATTACTTTATGGAGACAAGTGGGAGGTGGACACTGGCATGTCTGCTATTGTAATTTAAACATTACGGGAACTGTGAATTTACAACGGACCGGTTTGCCTCGTTGCTCACCGGGTTTCCATTTGGGCATGGTGGAAATCACACGGATAGCTTCTTTGTCCAGATAGGGATCTACGCCTCTTACTACTTTTACATCTACGATGCTGCCGTCTTTGTTGACAACGAATTGTACTATTACGCGCCCTTGGGTTCCGGTTTCTTGTGCAATAGTCGGGTATTTTATGCTCTTACCCAGATATTGCATCAGACTCATGCCATTATAAGAAAACTCAGGATTCTTCTCTACAACTTCAAAAATCTCGTCCTCTACCGGAATCTCTTCATCTACGGTTGGAGATATGGGTTTGATGATTACAGCTTCACCGATTTCTTCGGAAGAGGCAATGGCTGTTTCTTTCACATTGTCATTATCATCCACAATTGTCAATACCTCGGCAATTGCAGGAGCTTGAGGGGGTGGCGGAGCTGCTAATTCGGGTTGCTCCGTGATAGGAATTTCAATTTCCTGCTCAAATACGTTCTCGGTAATAGCACCGCTCATGTCAATCCTAACATCACGCTTCGACCATTCAAATGCAACGAACATGAAGACCAGCACAATTACATAACCTACAAGTAGCCAATTTGACTTCTTGTTTTCCAGGCTTGCTTTGGATGTTTTCTTGATTTCCATAATTTATAAGATTATTACTGTATAATGGTTGTCGCGAAACTAATATTATACAGATGTGATTAGTAAAATCATAAAACATGCGTGCCCACTTGTTTCTGCATTAAAGATAAGAAAATGAATGTTATGTTGTTGTTTGATATATGGTTATATATAGTTTTTTAAATTTGCTTTGATAATTTTTCCGCTTATGAATTAAATAGTGTTGAGGTGCAAAAAAGCGCTTCCAATGTTCGCTTATGGAGAAAGGCTTCACACAAAAACAAATTGTATTTATAGTATTGAAATGCGGTTATAGCTTTTGTATCAATTCTTTAGTATGTTGGTTGGAATCAGATGCTGGCAATAAATATAGATTATATATGATAGCCATTTGAATTTGACTATCTTTGTACGCTGAATTTAACCCTATTTTATAATCTTATTTTATTTATACGGAAATGATTTTGTTTTTATTGAACACGTCTGCCGCTGGAGGTAAACTTGAACAGGCATTGGAAAAATTGGTGGATTTTGGTATGGATGCCGGTAAGGATATATTAATCGCTATTTTAATCTATGTAATCGGGCGTTTCATCATCAAACAGATAAGTGCATTAGTAGCTAGGATACTTGAAAAACGGAAGATTGAAACCAGTGTACAGACCTTTTTGAAGAGTCTGATAAAGATACTGCTGAACATGATTCTTGCTTTTGCCATAATCGGCAAACTCGGTGTGGAGACCACCAGTTTTGCGGCGTTACTCGCATCTGCCGGTGTAGCTGTGGGTATGGCGCTGTCTGGTAATCTCTCAAATTTTGCCGGTGGACTGATTATACTTGTTTTCAAACCGTTTAAAGTAGGTGACTACATAGACGGTCCGGGAGTAAGTGGTACGATAAAGGAAATACAGATATTTCACACTATACTTTCCACTCTTGATAACCGCATGATTTATGTACCTAATGGAAGTCTCAGTGGTAATGCCGTCACTAATTACAGTAAGCAGGACAAGCGTCGTGTTGAATGGGTATTCGGTGTTGAATACGGTGAGGATGTAAAGAGAGTCAGAGCCGTTTTACAGCGCATAATAAATGCAGACAGCCGTATATTGGATACACCGGCTCCCCTTATTGTCTTAGGTTCATTGAGTGCAAGCAGCATCGATATTACAGTCCGTGTCTGGGTAAAAAGTGTGGACTACTGGAATGTGCTGTATGATATCAATGAAATAGTTTATACTACATTTAATGAAGAAGGAATAGGATTTCCCTTCCCACAGCTCACTCTACATCACGCAAAAGATTGAGCTTATTATCTATAACAGTTTCCATTTATCAAGAATTTGAAGCTTTATGTTTGCTCTGAAAAGTATGCTATACTGTTCATTAATTCCGAAAAAGAAATCATAAACTCCTTTTGTTTGCTTTTAAACATTATCGGTTGCTAATTTATTGAAGCTTTATATATAGATTTGCAAGTATTTCTTGATTATGATATAAAAAGATTATTTTAACTGTTTCAGCTTTTATAGCTGTTAGTGGTGTTTATGACAAAAAAGCGGTAGAAGGTTTTGACAAGAATAACAACCTAATATTTTTTTAATTTGTAATTATGATGAAAAAAAGTTTCTTGACTGTTCTATTTGCGCTGTTCTGCACGATGGGATTTGCGCAATTGTCTTTCAATGTAAAGGCCGGTCTCAATCTCAGCAGTTACATCGGTGAAAACTCTGACCATTCCAAATTTAAACCAGGAGCACGCATTGGAGTGGGAATGGAATACCAATTCAGCGACCTTGTTTCCTTACAGCCCTCGCTATTCTTCTCACAGAAAGGTGCGAAATATTCAAGTGGATATAGCGGTAGCGTCGTAGATGCGGATGCAGATGTGAAGATCAACCAGCTTTATTTGGAATTGCCCATCAATGTACAATTCCGTTTCAATATTGCAGACAATACTAACCTGGTCATTGCGACAGGGCCGTATCTTGCCTGTGGGGTAGGTGGTAAGGCCAAGTTCGATGGCAAGGCATCTGTTGGAGGTATCAATATCAATGGAGATGAGAAAGTCGATACATTCAGTGATGACGGCTTGAATTACAATAGGTTCGATGCCGGTTGGAACATCGGTCTTGGGGTAGAGTTTGGCCGAATTCTTGTGGGGGTTGACACACAGCTTGGCTTCTGCAAGATTATGGATGGGGATGCTCCGCACAATGCGAATATCGGTATTACTCTGGGGTATAAATTTTAAATAGTTCCCTTACGATCCCTTGATTGAGTATATTTTTATTAATAGTTTAACTTTTTTATTGTAGATAATCTATAAATTATTTTATCTGTTTTAAAATAAAACGGTGTAGTATGAAAAAATTATTCATTTTATTAGGAACTCTTTTTTTGTTGTCAGTAGGTGCTTATGCGCAGAAAGGAAAACAAGCCATAGGTTTCGGTCTTGGTTATGGTACAGAAATTGAAAGTATCGGATTGGGAATCAAGTATCAGTATAATATAACCAATCCTATACGTATCGAGCCCTCTCTTAATTATTTTTTTGAAAATGACAATGTAAGCATGCTGGATGTGAACGTGAATTTTCATTATCTGTGTCCGGTAGCTAGCAATGTCAAGCTTTATCCACTGTTTGGGTTGACTTTGTCCAACTGGATGTTTGATATGTATGATGTTGACTGGGATGGGGATCATGTTCATGTGGATGGCGATGGGAATCATAATGAATGTCGTTTCGGTGTAAACTTGGGAGTTGGAGCCGAATTTGCATTGAGCCGTAATTGGGCCATGAATCTTGAATTTAAGTACCAGTTGGTCAGTGATTTTGATCAGGGTGTCATCAACATCGGGGCTGCGTACAGATTTTGAAGAAAATATCGGAACAGAAATCTCATTGATATAAAAGAGGGGATAGGCATAGTTTAATGCTTATCCCCTCTTTTTTAGTGTTTCAATGCTTGGATTTCAAAGCCAAATCAATCGTCATCATCATCATCATCGTCATCATCATCGTAATATCGATAGTGCTTCTTGTGGTGTCTCTTCGGTTTTTTATATTTGTGTTTCTTATGGTGAAATTTATCATGGCGCTCACAGTATGAATTATAGTATTCATGCCAGCAGTCACTATGGTGATGGACTCTGTCATAGAAAGGGGTATAATATACACTTCCCGGATTTATGCCAATCTCCACAAGAATACGGTTCCATCCGTAACGTTGATACCGGTTGTAATAATCGCATACATCATGCATCTTTTTTCCGGAAGTTCTGGCTACCTCAAGTGCAATCCCCACATTTCCCCAGTCTTTTCCACAGCGTTTGTAGTAATCGTCCAAGGAACGGCTTGAAATGTTGTATTCCAGACATAGCCGTTTCTTATAATCAGAAAGCTCCACGGCTGCGTAGCGGTTGGCTCTGCCAATAAAGATGGAAATACCATCCTGGGCAGACAAGGTGCAGGCTAATAGGAGGAAAAGCAGTAGTAAATTAATTTTTTTCATAATGTTTCTAAGTTAAATGGGTTCTTGTCTTTTGCTTTTTCAATTTCATCTCCAGCTTCATTCAGAGCCTTCTTTACATCATCTGTCCTTTCTTCAATCTGTTTCTGTGTCTTTTCAAGGTTTTCTTCGACGGATTCCTTTACATTTTCCAGATGCTCTTTAACTTTGTCTTTAGCCTTTTTCTCTCTGCATGATGCAAAGACAAGTGTAGCTGTACATGCCAACATGACAAATAATAACTTTTTCATATCCTTATATTTAGTGATACTATATAATTGGTTAAAATTCAAATGTAGAAATAAATATTGTTTTTAGCAAATTAGGGAAAAGCTTTTGAACATAATGTTGGGGTAAAATATCTTGTTTGTTAATGCATCCTATACTGGAAGTCTTTTCAAATCATCGGATGAATTAGAGATAAACCTGACTTTGAAATGTTGTTTGTGAATATATACAAAAAAGGCTATCTATCCCAGACAGCCAATCTTAGTTTAACCTTATATCTAATACTATGAAAAACACATTGCAAATGTACGGAATTGCAAGGACTGTGCAAATTTTCAACCTTTTCATTGCCATCTTATAACAAGGTTTAGCTGGTAAATATATTCGTTAACGATTTAATAGTGCAAATGTTAAATTTAAGCTCCAGATACGTTAAGGTATTGCTTTCTCAATTGCGGCACTGTAGAGCGATTCTGCAATATTGTGGAATATTCCGCACAATTCCACACTGGAGTAAAAAATAAAATTGTTTTATGTTGTTGAAAATGAGAATAATGTCGATGCGCTGATATTTTGGCATCAATTTTGTACTATGATTTATGTCCTAAAATTTATCAGTAACTTATAGTTGTTATGGTTAGACAATAGGTATTAGTTGCATTAAGGTTTAAAGCTATTTTGTTCATATTGATTTTCATTCGGAAACTCTCTTTGTTTAGTATTGCATCCTGGTCTGTGAAGCATCGGGATGTTTTTCATTTTGGAGGATTACAGTTTTCGACTGAATGCTGCAATCTTGTATAGTTAGTCAATACTGCTTTCATTATTCTTTGGGGGAATAATGAAAGCAGGCTTAGTCTATGAGGATTGGATACACTTTATTTAAAGGCTTTATATTTCTAATGAGGCAAGATATAAAAAATCAATCTGTGTTTATCTACTCTGAGAAGTATACAGTACTGTTCATTAATTCCGAAAAAAAAATCATAAACTCTTTTTATTTGCTTTTAGACATTGTCGGCTGCTGATTTATCGATGCTTTATATGTAGATTTGCAAGTGTCTTTTTATCAAGATATGGAAAAACAAACTAGAAAAATTTTAAAAATATCCGGCATTATATCAGAAGGGCTGATTATAGCCGCCTTTATAGTAATTGCAATTGCTCTGAATTTTGTGTTTACTTCTGAAAAGTTAACTCCGGTGGTATTGAAAACTGCCAATCAGAATTTGAATGCAAAATTGGATATAAAAGATGTAGAACTTACTTTCTTTTCCACCTTTCCACGGCTCGGATTGAAACTGAAAGACGGAACATTGGTTTCAAAGGTTATTCGTGACACCATGTGGCAAAGGACTGACACATTATTGTCTTTCAAGAAAGCCGTATTGGTAATTGATGTAATGGATTATTTGCAACAGCAAAAGGTAAATATCCATCAGCTTGCCTTAGATAGTGCCAATATCTATGCATACAAGGACGGGACTGGAGCTGCAAATTGGGACATTTTGTTCCCCGACACGACAAATATAGCTTCATCATCAACAGATACGGCCAGGCATGTGAATGAACTTAATGTCGAACAGGTTGCCATAAAACATGCTACGGTAACTATGGATGACCGAGACACACATATCTTTGCCAATCTATGGGACATGAATCTGGACTTGAAAGCAAACATGAAAAAGGAACATTCTGTATTGGCTTTGGATTTCAAGAACAAGAATGTCCTTTTCTGGCAAAATGGGCAACTGATAACTAATCGTGTCGGCATTCATCTGAGGACTGACATTGAACTGGATGCCGTTCATCGCACTCTCCTTCTGCGTGACGCTCTAATCAATATAAACGGTACTAAATTAGGGGTAAAGGGAACATTGCGTCATGATGCAATAGCCCAAACCCTTGATTTAGACCTGCAATATGGGTTGCACGCTCCTTCGTTGGAAACCGTATTGCACATGATTCCAGAAAGTATTCTGCAAAAGAAAGAGGTATCTGTCAAAGGAGAGGTTGCTTTCAAAGGAGAGCTGAAAGGAACCTATGGAAAACAAAAATTACCATTGGCCACATTGGACATCAAAATTAAGGATGCCTCTGCCCGGTATGCCGGATTGCCTTATGGCATAGACAAATTAGAAGCCGATTTTTTTGCTCAAATAGATCTGATGCACGATAGCCCCTCCTATCTGAATCTGAAGGCATTCCATTTTAAAGGGGCAAATACCAGCATACAGGCTGATATGAAAGTAGAGAATCTGTTGGCTGATCCCGATATCACTTTCCATGCTGAATCAACCATAGACCTGAATGCGCTGAAGCATGCTTTTCCATTACAAGAAAGCATCAGTATGGAAGGGGAAATGGAAACCGATTTGGGAGTACGCTGCCGTATGTCCTCTATAAAGAAGCGGGATTGGGGACGTATCACGGCTGAAGGAAAACTCAAGACTGATAAATTCATGCTACGTGATACTCAGAGGAATTTTGAGTTCATAAGTAACGCATCTTTGGCCTTTGCCGGCAATGAATGGTTAGGGGGGCATGCCCAAATCAAGGATATGATTCTCCGTTCTCCTCAATTAGACTCTGATATGAAAAGTCTTGTGGCTACCGTCAGGACCATTCCTTCCAAAGACACAACCCGAATGGCTCAGGTAGAATGTAAAATGGAAATGCACAAGCTAAAAGTTGCTTTAGGGGATTCTCTTGGTTTGTTTTGCGGAAAATCCTCTGCTACATTGAAAGTACAGCCGGGGGAACATAATCCAAGCAAGCCCCAAATAGGACTTGTTATGGAGACAGACACCTTGTTTTGTCGCATGGGAGGAGTCAAAGCTGGAATGAACAAAGCAGGTATAGGAATCACCGCAGAAAAAATACGTGATTCATTGTGGATGCCCGATGGCATCGTGGGGTTTAATCATATGGCTGTCTGTATTCCGGAATGTGCACTTCCCATACATATGCAAAAAACCGCTGTAACAGTGGGAAACCGTACTGTCACCTTACGTAACGCTACCATGCGTATAGGTAGATCTGACATTACGGCAAGTGGGGTAATCCATGATTTGTATGGAGCTGCGAAACATCACAAAGTTTTACGTGCCAAGCTGAATGTTTCGTCAGAGCATTTAGACTGCAACCAGCTGATACATTCAATATCCTTTCCCTCGGATACAATTATGGCAGAAACAGATACAATTTCTACGAATCTCAAATTGTTTGTCATACCACCGAAGTTAGACTTTGAATTGCAAACCCATTTCCGACAAGTATTTTATGAAAAAGTGATCTTCAATGATGTCCACGGGGCCGTAGATATTCGTAACCAATCTGTGTACCTGAAGGAGCTTAGCATGAAGGGTATGGGTTCGGAAATGAACACTACGCTTGTTTATCAGGCAAAACGTCCGGAACAAGGATTTGCGGGTTTTGATTTCCGCTTGCATAACATTAACATAGGAAAGTTGGTCGACCTTGCACCCTCTTTGGATACAATCGTGCCCATGTTACGTTCATTCGAAGGAACTGTGGATTTCAATATGGCGGCAGCTGCGGCATTAGATTCCAACCTTAACATCAAGATACCGACCTTGCGCTCGGCCATTCATGTAAAAGGGGACAGTCTTGTACTGATGGACGGTGAGACTTTCGCTGAAATCTCAAAGAAATTCTTTTTCAAGAACAAAAAGAAGAATTTAATCGATAGTATTTCAGCAAATATTAGTATCAGAGACGGTAAAGTGACAATCTATCCTTTTGAAGTTTCGATGGACCGTTACAAAGCGGCGGTAGGGGGTACGCAAGGATTGGATATGAACTTTGACTATCATATTTCCATCTTGAAATCACCGGTACCGTTCAAATTAGGTTTGAACATATCGGGGACTTTGGACGACATGAAATTCAAGTTGGGCAAAGCCAGATACAAGGACGCTGTTACACCGGCAGAAATACATAAGGTGGATAGTGCTATAGTAAACATGGGACGACAAATTGAAATTGATTTCAAGAAAATAATGAAAAGATAACATAGACAAATTATCAAGTGGATATGGCGGTAATATCATTGATGTGGATGGCGAGGAGTTCAAGGCGGGAGTGCAACATGTTCATTCAGAAGTGGGTTTCAGAGAAGAAATGGCGATTTGTGAAACAGCTTGAACGGCTTCGTAAGGCGCAGGATGAATAATTGATGTTGAAAAAACTAATCCGGATTTAAAAATGGAGTTGGAGCTGAAACAGTGAGAGAAGAAGAAGCGTAGTGACAAAGAATCGCAAGATGGGTAATGATACGTGGAAAGGGATTGAAAAAAACACCTTCCTCTTGCGCTCAAAAGGAAGGTGGCCTTAAACGAAACATACAAAGCTTAAAAAAATGCGTTTTTTTGAAACTGCTACAGATAAAGGTGCTTTGATATGAAATTTTAGGCTAAAGTAGCTCTCTTTTTTCTTTTTCTCAAATATAGGCATAGAAAAATTGTTTTAATGTCCGTTTTATGTATCTTATTGTCTCTTTTTTGTAATTTTGTTCAGTCTTATGGAGGGAATAAGGCATAAGAAAGTTCCTTTTCCTTAGTCCAGACTTTCCCAAGTACGGACTTTATTGTTATCCAAGGTTTATGTAACTTTTAATGTCATCTCTCATTTCAGGAAATTAAAGCTATTCTACTGTGGTATTATTCCCCTTATGTGGTATTCTGTTCTACACATTTCTACACATGATAATTCCTTGCTTCTTTATTAAAACCCTATTTAATAGGTTATTATATTCTCATTTCTGTTTTGGCATTTGTTTTGTTCTATAATTACTGTAATGAAAGGCATAAAATTAATATCCATTTAAAAATTACGATTATGAAAAAAGTATTAGTAGCATTAGCAGTGGTTGTGGGATTAGGTAGTTCAGTAGCATTCGCTCACGTTACATCAGAAGTACAGTCTGTAATTCAGGCTTTGCAAGATCCCCAAGATGAATTTACAAAAATCGAAGTGAAAGATCTTCCCCAGGCTGTAGTAAACACATTGGCAAAGGACTATGAGAGGGCTACAATAAAAGAAGTGTTTGTTGCAGAGAAAGAAATCGGCAAGGTTTATAAAGTCGTATTGGTTCTTACTAAAGATGACCAGTCCGCTGAAGAGGTAACGGTTCTTCTGAACGAAAAAGGTGAATCTGTTGAATGACAATTTTCTTTTTCCCTATTGGGGAAAATTACATAATTGATGGAAATGAATGTCAATAAGTAATTGATATGAAAAATCGGTACCATTCATAAGATTGTGTAAATGATAACTCGGATATAAGATATCCGAGTTATCATTTACCTTTATAATTGAAAAAACGATGGATACTGGGTTAAAGAACACAAAGCTGTTTCTGCAGAACTATTGAGTAAAGAGTTTTAAGCCAGTTTAAGACTGAGTAGGAAGGCAGGCTATTGTCATAAATATTTGCAAGTCAGATATGTTAGAGAAGATGTTTGAGGGAAAGTTGGATGCTTATCTTGGTTACTTTCAGCCATTATTGTGTGCTTTAATTGATTGTATATATTGAAAGGACACATGCTGGACCTCAGCTTTTGTGTGGCTGAGGTTTTGTCGGAGATAAGAGAGCGTTGTTAAACGTGCGATAGTAGATATATGTTTTACTGATGATTAGTGGATATTTGTTGACTGTTTATGGAAAAGGCGACTGAATAGTCACTCTTTGGGTTTATAATTGTAATAATAGTTTGTTTCTTATTTGTCAGATATTTCTGTTATAGAGGGGTGTCTTATATAAATAATGTTTATATTTGTATTCTAATCTCTATTATGTTATGAATGACAAACAACGACTTCTAATTGATTGTATTTCCCTTCTTCCCGTTATAGGCATTCTGGTTTTGATAACTGTTGCCAATGACCAGTTTGTTACTATGGTTGCTGCCTATGTGCTTTGCGGAGAACTCTTATGTGTATTGGTTAGCAGGATATTAAATTTGTATTATATTGATGTGGCTTTTGTTTGGTTGGGTGGAGTTATGCTTTGGTTGTGGTATTGGTTCTGGTTGGAGTCAAGCCATGTAGTGATGGAAATTGTGGAAAAGACAGTTGGATGAATTGCTTCTTTTCATTGAAAAATCCCCGTAGCTTTCTGCATGTATTTGTTTATAATTTCTTTGGTTTACAGTGGGATAGAGAGTGCGGTTTTACTTTCACCGCTTTTGTTTCAAAGAAACAAATCTCATACAAGACATGCTGAGAAATAGAAAGTCAATGGCTTGTTTGAATTCTCTTGTACCCCGTCCAAGCCGTCACGGATAGAACGGGTAAAATACTTTTTGTCAATGCTGTCCGTTCATGGGGCAGACAACATAAAACCTAAACACTTAACTGGAATAATTGGCGGCATTACCCACCAAAAGCAT
>OGYF01001907.1_pt1 | contig 16602 bp, 8 predicted proteins | sample 1576451 | NCBI WGS metagenome assembly OGYF01 (sample SAMEA3541505, study PRJEB24748) | human gut metagenome | biome: human gut; feature: human-associated habitat; material: faeces | place: China | collected 2012 | reverse complement strand
AGTCCCTCGACACGGTTTCCCTTATGAAATTCTACCATTGCATCCAGTTCTTTCTGGTTCCCTTCAATCTTCATGTTATTATAGCGCCTCCATTTCAACTATTCTTTATTTTCTGATAAATTCCAATTTTCTGCTCTACAACTTAGGATTTGTACTCTTACAATAAGCTTCCTTTTAATCCTTTTTTGAAAACTAATACAGCTCTTTCAGTTCCTAGAAATGACATAGTTATAAGACGATAGCTCTGTTTTTCCATTTCTACTATCTGTTTATCTATTTTATCAGTTACATTTTCAGTCGTAATACCTTCGATTAATACGGTTCTGTACATTTATTTATACCTCCACAACTTCCAATTTATAGTGATATTATATCTCTATTTCTAATTATAGTATAGAAGTGTTCAAGTTTGTGTACCTCTACACCCCTTTATTATCTTAATAAAATCGAGGGTTCTAGGGATCTCTCCCTAATAAGGGGATGAGGCTATCCGAATCCAGTGCTTGCTGGTATATGTGTATGGTGCACTCTGCCTGCTATCGCAAACTTCATGCACCATGTACCTTCTCAAAAGAATTACCGATCGATATTCAATCCATAGGACTGTCTCTGAGGAAAAACCTCTATTCCTAATCGTGTTTTCAGTTCATCATTTGTATCTTTTCCATACTTTGGCGGAGAATCACTGACATGATAATTGGTTAAATTCTGTTGAATCGTGCGGGTTGCTAACCTTCCTGCGCGGTCGTTATCTAGATGCAAAACAATGTGATTAATTTCTGCATGATCATTCAGATACTGTTCCAGCGCAATGGGCGTCTTACAAGAAATCACTGAATCCTTTCTTGGTATCTGGACACCGCCTAATGACAGGATATGAACATCATGATGATCCTGATGCTTGAGTTTCATCAATGACGCATAGGACAACACATCAATCGGAGCTTCACAAACATGCAACACGCTGGATGGATGAGCTGCTTCTAACGCAAATGAATATCGTTTATTACTGCCAGAGGATTCTCCCTTGAAATCGCTGTTGATTCCTCTCAGAGAAGCATATTGAGGTATCCTTGCTTCCTTATTAAATCCAATAAATGTCGCATTTCTATACAGTTTCTTAGTATAAGAATCACGATGCACTGATTCATAAAACAAACCATCATTGATACATTCCAGGATAACTTCATCACTAATTCCTCGAGATCGTAAATATCGTATTCCTTGTTCATTTGTAGCTGCAGGATAGGGAAGAAGAAAACTTTTAGATTCCTCTTCCCATTCCTGCTTGAATGTTTTGGGGTGTTTGATCTTTAACTTACCTCGTAATACATCTACGGCTTCTTTGAAGGACATGTGATCGACCTTGATCAAGAAATCAAGTGCCGATCTGCCTCCGATCCCACACGATTGCCAATGCCATAATCCATTTGAAATGTGCAAGCTATCATGGTCACGAATGCAGAAAGTGTTGCGGGATATCTTCTTTAGCCGTTCCGGTTCATAGTTTGATAGATAGGTCAATAAGTCAATTTCTTTTAGCTTTTTCAGATCCTTTGGTTCGATAAAGCTCATTTGAACATCCTCCTTTTGTTTGATACATTTATCGGCAACGGTCTTCATTCTTTTTGACTTGTTCAGGTGCTTCAACATCATCTTCATCAATGATCTCGGTATCAGACAGCTGCAGTTCACAGGTCAGTTGGCTCAGACGTTTCTGTTTGGTTTGCAGTTCTCCTTCCTTTTCAAATGGTTTCTTTACTTCCTCCTTCGCCTTTGCCAGCTGTTGCTGGACAGATTCCAAGTCCGATTGTGACTCCGACAGCAGCTTATCGATATGATCCATAGCGTTATTCAAACGAGTGATCGCTCCAAATTTATCCGTACCTAAGGATAGATCGTATCGTTCATTACCGACCAAAGATAAGACATAATCTCTCCGCAACATATCAAAATGGCATTCCATTGGAAATGAGCGATATTCACCGATCACCACAGGTTTTTCGCCCGTACACTGTACGTAAGCAGCCATCAATGCTTCACCTGCCTTTGCTTTATCAAAGATGAATTGATCGTCGATCTTCATGCCAGGGAATTCCTGTCCGCTGCTCCGGTTTCTAAGTGCTATATCATGCTGGTAATTGTTGATCTGCGTTTGTAGGGTCTCAATTTGGTAAGGGTAGGATTTTCTGATTCGATCCTGGAGCTCAAATCGTTGATTTAAAAAGCTGCTTTTCAACATCTGCAGGCGGTTAACTTCCACTTCCAGATTGCATCGTTCCATGATTCGTTCATCTCCACAGGCAATAGCCTTGATCTCGGCATAATTCAAAACTGTTTCATCAACCTCTTCCATCGTTCTTTGCGGTGTTTTTGAAGTAAATACCTGTGAAATGAAAGTCTGCTTCTTTTCGATGGTCTGATACAGATAGCTGTCAAATGTTCCTTTAGTGATATAACGATAGATATACACATCATCGTTTTGATTCCCCTGACGGACGATACGTCCTCTTCGTTGTTCCAGATCTCGTGGTCTCCACGGGCAATCCAGATCATGAATCGCAATCAGCTTATCCTGAACATTGGTTCCGGCACCCATCTTGGAAGTCGAACCATTGATGATCCGTACCTCACCGGAACGAACCTTCGCAAATAGATCTTGTTTTTGTTTCTCATTCTTGGCAACATGCACATGCTGTACTTCATCTGCCGGCACCCCTTTTTTGATCAGCTTGTTTCGAATATCATCGTAGACATTGAATCCATCATTCCCTGGTGTAGAAAGGTCACAGAATAAGATCTGCGTCAGCTTCTGATCCTTGTTTTCTTCCCAGATCCGATAGATATTCTCCACGCAGGCATTGACCTTGCTGTTGGGATCGTCTGGTAATAGTGGATTCATCAAGCGTTGATCCAAGGCCAGTTTTCTTCCATCGTTGGTGATCAATAGCATATTGTCTTCCTTTGGGGATACCTGACGGTTATGCACCTTTTCAGACCTTTCCGCGAGAGCTTCGACCATTCTTTTTTGGATATCGCTGGCCTCTACGCTGATAACTTTATGGTGTGCAGTAGGGACGGGTAGCTTGATCATATCCGCTGTCTGGATATCTGCTACTTCTCGGAATATGGCCATCAATTCTGGCAGATTATAAAAGCGTGAAAACCTTGTTTTGAATCGAAATCCTTTAGCATCCGGAGAAAGTTCCATAGCGGTTACCGTCTCACCAAATGTAGAGGCCCAGGCATCAAAGGATTCCAGACCATATCGCTTTAGGGTATCTGGCTGCAGATAACGCTGCATGGTGTATAGCTCCGCCATGGAATTGGATACCGGTGTTCCGGTCGCAAATACCACGCCGCGATTCTTGGTCTTTTCATTCAGGTATTGGGTCTTCATATGCAAATCAGCGGCACGCTGTGAATCTGTCTGTGAGATACCGGATACATTACGCATCTTGGAATAAAGAAACAAGTTTTTGAACAGGTCGGCTTCATCAACGAATAACATATCGATGCCTAATTCTTCGAAATATAAAAAATCATCCTTACGTGAGGATGCATTTAGTTTTTCCAATTTTGTCTTCATCTTCTTTTTCGCCAATACCATCTGCTTGATCGTATAATATTCGCCATTTTCTTCTCTTAATTGCCGGATGCTTTCTGAGATATCTTCAATTTGTCTTTGAATCAGATCTCTTTGGCGCTGTGGGGATACAGGGATACGGGAAAACTGGCTGTGTGTCACGATGATCCCATCCCAATCGCCGGAAGCGATCCTGGCAAAGAATTTGCGGCGATTTTCCTTGCTCATATCTTTATTAGTCGCTACCAGGATATTGGCTGCCGGATAAAGCGTATAAAAGTCGGAAGCAAAATCATTGATAATATTGTTGGGTACGGCATACATTGGTTTAGTACAGAGACCTAACCGCTTGCTTTCCATGCCGGCTGCGATCATTTCAAAAGTCTTGCCGGCTCCTACAGTATGCGCCAGCAGCGTATTGCCTCCATATAAGATCCGAGCAATCGCATCTCTTTGATGTTTTCGTAGGATGATCATCGGATTCATCCCATAAAAATGCAGATGACTTCCATCATAGATTCGATTCCGAATGGAATTGAATTTTCCGTTATACATCTTGGTTAGTTCTTCTCTCCGGCTGACATCCATCCATATCCATTCCTGAAATTTGCTCTTGATCAGATCTTGTTTTTCCTGCGCGATGGCCGTTTCCTTCTTGTTCAGGACACGGACTTCTTTTCCATCTGCATCGTGCTCTTTGTCGAAGACTCTTACCGCTCTAAGGTTCAATGTGTTTTCGATGATCTTATAAGCCTTCATCCGATGTGTGCCATAGGTGCGATTGGTTTCGATCCTGGAATCCAAGTTCTTATTAGATACATACCATTCTTCAGTGGCTGATGTGTAGTACACTTTGATGCTGTTCTTTTGCCATTGCGGAGTTTGTAACAGTTCAAAGATGAATTGCCGATAAACTTCCGGTGGAATCCAGGCAGATCCCAAACGGACGGAAATGTCGCCTGCTTTAATAGGCTCTGGTTGTACTTTTTCCAATGCAGAAACATTTGATTCAAACCGAGGATCTTCCCGAGCCTTGTCTTTGGCAACGCGCAGTTTTTCTCTGACATCACCGGACAGATATTCATCTGAGGTTTCATATCTGTTCGTTTCTGGGTTATAAAAGATTTGTCCTTGAAGCTGATCTATAAGATCCTGCCTGGTTTCATCTGTCAGCGACTCCATATAAACCAGATCGATCTTTCCTTTTTCTGCCATGCTCATCGTTAATGCTTCCTGTGCAGTATCTACGTGTGTAATCGGTTTGTTAGAGCGAATGGTGCGCTTCGTGAAAATGTCTGATTTCCGCTTTAGTGATCCATCTTCATTCAATACTTCTAACGAGCATAACAAGTGATAAGAACTATCTTCTTCAAAGGCGTTTTGATTTGCTGGACTGTTGATCAATCCATAGTTGCGGGTAAATCGATCATACTGTTCTGACAATTCCGTCTGCTTCCGTTGTATGGACTCATCACTGGTATCATTGACCTGCAGATCGATCAGATCGCGCAAAGTATCTCTGATAGGGATCATTGCCCGGATACGGTTTTCAGCGGATCTACCGACCTTTATTTCATTCATGGCGTCATTTTCTTTATAATAGATCCTGCCATTTTGAATACAATAACTGAAGTTTCTGACAGCGGGATCCGTGATGACTTCTTCTGTTGGATCGATCTCGATGAATGGATGCGTTGAGATCTCACCTTGGATGTGCTGAAATGCAACACTTAGCTGCTCTTTCAAAGAAGTATCTTTCTTAGGGACAAAAACACGCTGCGGCTCATGCGCTCCATAATCTAATGCAGGATCACCGAGGATCATTTCAGGATGTTGAAGAAAATACTGGTTCGTATACGAAGTTACATTGTATTTTTCGCCGGCTTTTGTTTCAAATTCTCCTGTGGCACGTTCTGTTTCGATCCATTCAGGATAATGATCAGGATCGATTGTTCTTGTCTTTTCAAGTTTTTGGAAGATGAGTATATCTGCATTGATATCTGTTCCTGCATTTCGTAAGAAGGTGTCATTTGGTAAACGGATCGCACCTAGGAGATCGCATCGTTCTGCGATATATTTTCGGAATCGCTCATCCTGTTTATCCATCGTTCCTATTGAAGTTAAAAAGAACATCACGCCGCCAGGGCGCAGCTTGTCGATTGTTTTCGCAATAAAGTAGTCATGAATATACAGATTCAGATGATCATATCGTTCATCTCTTACCTTATAATTCGCATACGGAACATTTCCTATAGCTACATCGAAGCAGTGATCTGGCAGCTTAGCTTCTTCATATCCTTTAATCTGGATGTCTGCATTTGGATACAGGTACTTGGCAATCTTTCCAGCAATATGGTCAATTTCTATACCATAAAAGGAATAGGCAGAAGACGGAGAAAGGCCGATGAAATTTCCTGTACCGCAAGAAGGTTCTAAGATATTGCCGCTAGTTATTCCCATATCCGCCATCTTCTTATATATGGCTTCGATCACAACTGGGGGAGTATAGAATGAGGTCAGTGTGGAAGATATCGCCTCCTGATATTCCTGTTCGCTCAGCAGTTTTTTCAGTTGTTCTCTTTCCGTGTCCCATTTTTTCTTGTTTTCATCAAATACATCCGCAAGACCGCCCCAGCCCACATATCTTGCCAATACTTCCTGCTCATCCAGAGTTGCGTTTCGGGCCTCACGATCCAATTTTTTTAACAAACTGATTGCTTCCAGATTACGTTGACATTTCTCTTTTGGAAAGCCTTCACCAAGGTGTTCATCTTGGATGTGATAATCCTTAGTTTCGGTTTCATATGAAAGCTGATTTTGTTCAACAATATCTTCTGAGTTGGTTTTCAACGGAAGAAGGGAAGAAATCTCTCCTTGTTGAAGCTGATCAAGGTATCTGCGCGATTCCTCATTTCCATCAAAGTCCGTGATGTTTCCCTGCGAATCAAATTTGACCTCACCGTATAATTCTCCTCTTTCAAATCGAAGCAATGACAAGTGATATTGGGCAGCGATGTTATTTAGCCATTGAGTGGTAAATTCATTGAGCTCCCGTTCCAGATCTGGATCTAATATCATATCATTTTCTGTCTCTACCCTTTGAAAGATCCCCATGTTGTCCTGTTGAAAGGTCCTTGCGGAAAGTGTATGTGCATCGATATCGATCTCATATTCCATATCTGGATCAGCCATCATATCTCCATTCTGCATATAATAATGGCTCATGGCGATCCGGCCATCTCCGATGATTTCTACAGAGAAGGGCATCATCCCTTCACCTGCAGAAAACTGCATATATTCACTTGTTCCATGAATGATCATAGGTGCAAGGCGTTCCAACATTCTATAGTTTTCCTGACTTAATGTAGAATCTGATCCAGGTTCAATGATCTCATCTAATTTTTCGACAATATAAGAAGATAGCCGATCTCGATCATAAAGAAATGCATTACGGCCTTCCATTGAAAGCAAGGTCTCAAATTGTTTTCTGTCGATCTCGACCATCGTATCATAATCAGTATCTGTTGGCATGGGGTCAATGGATACCGTAGAATGGTCAATCAATTCGACCGTTCCATACAATGGCTTTCTATCATATCGGATAAACACGAGGTCACCTGTATTGTAATATGCTCTGCCATGATTGAAGATATGGTGGAGGGTATAGGCAATTTCATTGACCTGGCTAAGATCACAGTATCTGCTGGAAAACAAAGTAGCGATCTCTTCTCGTAAACAACTGCCAATAGCGGTAAGAACCGGATCCTTGTTTTCATCGATATGCAGATTCAGATACCGGATCATATCTGTCAAAGAGCCGATATCTCGAAGATCATGATAAAAGAGCTGCAATGCTTCTTCATCCGAAACATCACTGAATTGATCGCTATATTCATAAGGATCAATATCTTCCATAAATTGTTTCACTATGAATGCCAATGAGACATTCGGGTCATCTGCAGGCTGATGCTCTTGTATAGGAGACGTTTGATTAGCATTAAGCAGGGAAAACGAGCCTTGGTCATATGCAAACAGATCACGATAAAGAGTTTCCGCTTTTTCTTTGAATTTGTCAAAATCATCCCTATAGATATGCAAAAGATCCTGGATGTGTTTGACCATATATGGTCGTTTCAACATTGAACGGACCATAGAAATTCGTGCAGGAATACCATCGGTAACGATATATGGACGGAAATGATCCATGGAAAGTTCGCTGAAGCAGGTAACGATCGACCCTGCCAATGTTTCTAGTTCATATTCTGGATAGTTATGCAGCTCATGAGAGGTTAGATAACGGTCATGTTTGATCAGGTGAGCGATCCGCTTTTCTGCCTCGTTCCATTTCACCAGGATAACAGCATTGGGATGGGAAATAGAACCGCTTCGGATCGTAATACCTTTGCTGTCATGATCATAATTTGATGTTCCGCCAATGCCCCATTCCTCTTTCAAGAATCGAATCCTGTCTTTTGTATCCGTGTGATTTAAGAAATAAGTGTACGTACGATATTTTTGATGTTCGATATGTTCTCCGGCAAGGACATCATCGATCTGATCCTGCGTGATAAAAAATTGCTTATCTTCCTGCAGATCATCTGAAGCGCGATAAACCTTACGTGGTGAATTCAGATCTTCTACAACAGATAGGACCTTACCTGGTAGGTAACGGTTGAAACGCATCAGTGAATGATCATTCTGATGATCTTCGAAGAAAACCTGGAGATCCTGTAGGATGATGGGATAAGTCGTTTGATCTTTCAGTGCATTCGTGATTTTTTGAACCCCTTCACCAAAACCTTCTTTGTACATCTCTTTTAGGGTCGGGACATATGGAGAACCATCGGCTAGATCTTGGACCATGAACCATAGCATCCTTGCGGCATGTTGGTAAGGATAGCTGCTCAATTGATCTAATTCATCTTGACCAAGATAGAGTCCATCATCCAATAATTGTCGTATGGTAAGTGATACTTGCTCCCAGGAGAGGTGTTGAGCAAAAGTTTTGTCTTTTGTACTTTTTCCATAGGCGATATCCATTCCATTTTTATCCCAGGAGTAAGCGATCTGACGCTGATCCAGTATGAATCCGCCAGCGCCTTTTCCGTATTGATCACGAATCATACTGCTGTCTTCCTGTAACGATCTCTCCAAAGAAATCTGGTCTGCAATTGGCAGCTTGATCTGAGCATCAGATCTGCCTTCCCTTAATACGGAATCAATAACAAACTTTGGCATCTGAAAATCTTTACGCGTGAGGTCTTCTTTAGACTCATCATTGGCTATGTCAAATAAGTTCTGTTCATATGGATCAAAGAGAGTTTTGGCAGGGATCGGAAGATAAACATGGCGCGCGATCATATCATCGATGCAGATGGTGATATCTTGCCATGAAACATATGTTTCATGTTCCGGTTTAGCATGGTCTCCTTTCCAAAGATGGAGACGATCATGTTCTTCATCCAGACTGTAGCCCATTTTTTGTTTGCCCTGATACATCATTTCTACATGTCTTGTTTGATAGTTGTTACGAACGATTCGCACTCTATCCTACATGTCAGATACTGTTTCAAACACCTTTTGCATATCACGATTCTTTACTTTGTGGTATTTGTCATATTTGATCAGTGCTTCATATTCTTCTTGCGTAAAAAAAGCAGGAATAGGATAGTCCGTTTCCTGCTGTGATGATGCTAATTGAAGATCAGTTCGCTCTTGAGGATCTCGTCGATCTCCGTCTCGATCTGGTTCATCTTCTGCGCCCACAGAATAGGATCTTTCGCTTTCAGATCTTCGCTGATCGAGTCCCTGATCTTGAATTGGTCCATCAGCTTTTGTTTTCTCTGTTTGGCTATTGATTCGATTTCCAGGAGATGATGGTTCAATGTCTGTGTGCTCAGATATTGGTTGAACAGGATCGGCCGATATTCTTTCAGAAACTGCCGTCTCATCAATCCGTATTTGCCAAGCTGTACCTCGTCTTCCGGCATTACTGTCAGATTGGGAATCAATACGTCCCCGTGTTCCATATATTCGATTTTCATTTTCAGGTCTCCTTTCATCATTTCTGATTTCATTGTAGTTGGTTTTTGACTGGAGCTCAAAAGTGCGATCAGGTCGTGTTTGCAGCACCGTTCGGTGGATGTCTCCGATCAGCTCCTTATTCATTTCCATGACAGAAGTTCCTAATGCGTTTATCAATTCATCTGTATCAAAGAAACGAATCAGAGCCAGATCGTTTGGATCGATATAATCCTCCGCAACATATCCACAGCGAGTTAATGCAGCATAGCCAATACTGTTGGAAACAAGCTGGGTGAACATTCGTTCTACTTCAGATTCATCCAATTCTTCTAATGCAGTTCCGCTAATAATATACAGAAAATCTTTAAAATACACTTCGATATCATTTTTAGCAATTTCATTTGCACTTGCCATGATTGTTCCAGGCAAAGAATAAGTGTCTGGAAACGGACCATATTTTGCCTCCAGAGTGTTTCTTACATCCTCAGCCTGTTCTTTTTTCATCTCCCAGATGGGCGGTGGAGTATAAGCACGTCCGGGCCTGGTATCCGAGACATCAAAATAGTACTTCAATCGTGTGCTTCCTGAGTATTGCTCATCCAGAACAGCAATTCCTTTTGAGCCGGCCTTTACCCATAACCCATATCTTCGGTTCCACTGTTCCATTTCCAATACAGCGGTGGCATCTGGCCGTTGTGCATAGACCAGTACCATCTCCGGAAATGATAAACGATAGTTTCGACAAGATGATCTTAAAAAAATTGACCAGTTTTCACCATCACGTCCTATTCTTTTCAGCGTTTCCTGATATAGCTGCGTAATCTGTTCATATCGCCTTGCCATAGTTCCTCCTTTCATCGCTCTTTATCTTTTCTGATTTGATTAAGCTGTCTGACAAATTCAGGTACTTCCTGAAAACCGATCGCATCCACGTAATAGGCTTTTCTTTTCTCATCGTCATGAAGGATGATGATATCGCTCATGGATAGGGAATGCATTTTGTGAGGCAGCGGTCTGTCATCTAAGTTGTGCAGCATATAGATATCGTCCAGATCCATACCATTTTCTATCCAGCCTGTGTATACGCGAGAATAGTCCTTGGCACGAAGACGATCTTTCGCAAATGTATATGATGCAAATCGATAATCGCAATCTAAGTCCCTGCGAATTTGATACAGTTCATAAATAATATCTGGTTGACCATTGTGAGATCTCATTTTATCTCCTCCTTCCTATGTAAAAAGGATAGCCGAAGCATTGACTACCCTTTGTGAAGCTTCATTGATGATAGATATTTTAACGATCCGTATGATCCATAACTTTATGAGGGCGGATTCGAGAACGCTCGCTTTCTAGATCTTTCAGCAACATGGTCTTACACCGCCCCTTAAAATCTCTGAATCCTTCTTGAAAATCACAAAAATATCGCGCTTTACGATCCCCTTTGCCAGATGATGTGATCCATGTGGCATAACTGGCATCAAGCTCGCCATTATACCCAAGTAGCACTGAACACTTCTTAAATTTGATTTCTGATATTTTTTCATAAGAAGCATTCTCTTCATGGACCAAGTGAAATATATCGACTCTATCAAGACCCAAAGCTGCGATTTCTTCTGCCGTTATTCCGCTTATCTTACAGTATGACGCATATTTCCGGAATCCTTCCGCGTGATGGATATCTTCATAACATTCATTTAATTCACACCATAGATCATAATGATGTTCTAAGGACATCCATTTAATTTCATAGCCTTTTTCCAAGTTGTCAAACAGGTATTCATCAATGTTGTAGGCCCAGCCTGAGATGATCTCATACTCCGGTTTCTCAGGAATATTTTCTCGTATACAGACGATATAATCCGGATCATCTTCTGTAAATGCCAGTGCGCGATACCCAGTTGTTCCATCCTTGTTTTGCTTGGACAATACTTCTTGTATTTCCATCTCCTCTTCTTCTTTATCCAAAAGCAGCGTTGCGCGTTTTATAAATCTGGACGTTTCTTCGTTTCGCATAAATGCTCCTTTCTCATATGATCAGAAGGGATTTTTAAGTCCCCTTCTGATGCTTCTTGACATAATAAATCTGAAGGCAGATCTTAATAGTCAACAAAATGGTCATGACAATCAGGGCGATGATTGCTTCCAACACTATTTCTTTCCTTTCTTTTTACGTCCCATATAGATCAAGGCAATCACGATACCGCTCAGTCCGGCCAGCGCTGCATACATTTTCAGATCGGTCTTGCTTCCTGTATGAGGTGTATCCGGTGTCACTGGCGTTAATTCGTCTTCCATGACGACTTTCTGTACTTCTCCGGTATCTTCGATCGTAAATTCAACATCCTGTGCCAGTTCATATCCGGCAGGTGCTGTATCTTCGTGTAAGATATAGGTCTTTCCAACACTCAATCCTTCAATGCGATGAGGTTCTTTCGCAGAAACCCATTCTTCGATCACTTCTCCTGTTTCCTTATCTGTCAAGGACATGTGGGCACCTTCGATTTCTTCTCCCGTTGCTGCGTCCACTTTTGAAATATCTACCTTTGTTTTTTCATTGGTGATCTTCAGCTCTTCCAGATAGACCGTCTGATCACTGCCGTCATAGCCAAGATCAATTTCATAGACATCAGCATTGGAATAATACCCATCCAACGTTTGAATCTCTTTCAGTTCATATTTTCCTAATGGAAGATCTCCGATAAAGATCTCACCTAACTCATTAGTTACGTACTGTCCATTTTCAGAGATGTCCACAGATACAGGCTGACCCGCTTCATAAAGCAGTGTATTTCTTCCATCCAGGGAATAGATATCTTCCTTGGCGATTAACTGGAATGTGACTCCACTTAAAGGCTGTTCTGTATCTTGATCGGTTTTCAGTACATGAATCCGACCTACCGGTTTGATGTTGGTAATGTTCAGATCAACTACATATTCCTTTGTCGTGTCATCCTTCTGTTTCAAATGAACATCATGCACCTGTTCGGAGAGTACATAGCCTTCCTGTGTCACTGTTTCCTTCAATTCGTAATGACCTAAAGGAAGATCATCGAGGACCATTTTTCCATTAGTATCTGTCTTGCCCTGAGACACAAGTTCACCGGTCTCGTATAACACAGAACCATCGACCGGATCCAGAATATCTTCTTTGGCCGTTAGCTGGTATTCCACATCTGCCATAGCCTCACCTGTTTCTTTATCGGTCTTGGTCAAAGTGATCTTTCCTTTTACCTGTTCATCACTTACAGAGATGATCTGAATCGGATCTCCATCTGGATCAGTTTCTGAGACAACAGAATTGGTGATGGTAAAATCAATATCTTCTGTCTTGATGAAGCCTTCCGGTGCTTTGATTTCAACCAAACGATAGTTTCCAGCTTTTAATGGTTGATCCAGTACAACAGCTCCATCTTCATCCGTTGTCCATTCGTCAACGTGCTTATCTCCAACTTTCTGAGACACATACTCATCCGTGGTTGTATTTAAGATTTTAAAGGTCATTCCGCTGACAGTGATCTCTTTTCCAGATTCCTTATCCAATTTCACGACTTTCAAGTAAGACGTAAATGGGCGGTTATTGATCACATAGGTGATAGGATCTTGGTCTTCTTCACTTACAACAAATGTCCATTCGGCCTCTAACTTATCTGTATCGATCTGACCTTTGATCTGTTTGACGATATATGTTCCAAAAGCCAACTCTTTGGATCGTGCGTAGCCATCTTCGTCGGTGATCAGATGATCGTATTCTCGCTCTGCGAATTCTTCATGATGTTCATATGCGGATTCCACACTTCCATACTGATCCACATATTTCTTCAGAACTGCGATAAATTCTGCATCTTGTTCCGGCTTTGTAATTTCGCTTTCTTGTCCATCAGTAATGATCTTTCGGATCTCAAAGGATCCGGTAATGACGTGATCCTTCATCGTTCCGGTATAGGATTTGAAATTATCAACAGTCTGAAGTGAAGAGAAGTCTACATGCGCTTTTTCTTCGCTCAGTTTATATCCGTTAGGGGCTTTGATCTCAACGATCGTATAAGTCCGATCTGTAGGAAGATCACTGATCACATTGGAATTTCCCTGGGCATCTGTGGTCAATGTTCCTACAACTTCCTGTGTCACATCGTCGATCAGCTGGTATTCCGCACCTTCCAACATCGCTTCTCCTTGAGGAGTTCCTGCCGTTTCAAAATCTTCTTTTACAAGCTGTACACTTCCTAGCTCCAGCTTCACTTGTACCTGGATCTGTTTGGAAGACGGAGTCCCTAGATATCCAACATTTTGTGATGTCGGAGAAGTGTAGGCAATCTGACTGATGGGATCTGCATAGGCATACAGAGCATCATACGACAATGTCGTGTTAAGACTGTCTCCTTTTTCTGCCCAGATCGTCAATGCATTTCCATTTCGTTCGGTGTGGATACCAGAAGCACTGCTATCTAAATACTGACTGAATAACCCGGCCGTATCTTCCAGTGTTTGGGCATGTTCTTTTCCGTATCCCTGTAAGGTCACTGTGCTTCCGGCAAAGGAAACATCACTGTACATCACATTCAAGCGCTGATTGATCTGATCGATCTTCGCCTGGATATCTGGATGAATGTTTGTGATGAGTCCCGGACGCATCTCCTGCCAGATACGGATCTGTGTGGCAAAGTCCATTTCATCAGAAGTATCGCCGTTGTATCCATACCCAAGAGCATTGATATAACCTAATTTCTGGTTCAGTTCAGGATTTCCTGTGTATTCTCCCAAAGATGATGCACTGTAATCCCCAGCACCATCGATGGTGCTTCGTAATGGATCGATACAGTATACTTTCTGTCCGTTGATTGTCAGTTGAGCATATACATCTACGTTGTACCCCGTATTAGTGTATTCGGTCATTTCTACGGCCCATTTATAATCGGGATCTGACGTCACCCCATATGGTGTTTCTACATGCAGGACATGCTGTTCGGCAGCATAGGCAATCATATTGGCTTCCGGCATGGTCAGCCCCAATGCACAGATAATAGCCATAATAACATGAATGATTTTTTTCATATGTGTTCTCCTTTCATTCAAAACAAAAAAGATGAACAATACTCTGCTCATCTCTATTTACACAGTTCATATTTACTAAAACAATTAGATCATGACTCTCATACACCTCCATTTCTTTTTGAGCTGGTAATAGCTGGTATAGGGGGTGTGGTGTGGAGAGGGGGAGAGCAAAAAATCGGTGTCACTTAGTGATTTCGAGTTTACCCCCTTGTGAGTCATCGTTCGTTTTTTTCGCGTTGTCGCTTTTTATAGCGTTGATAGATTTCCAATGCTTTTACGATCTCATTCTCCATTTCTCTAACGGACGTCCTGGGTGCAAAGAAACGAGAAATGCGCTGACTGGATAGTCGTATCTTTTCGATTTGGTTTGGCTTTTCTTCCTGCATGATCACAGAGACCACTTCATCCGTGAGTTTTCCTTCTTCCTGGGCCTTACGCATTCGTATCGCTTGATCATGGGAAGGAGAACATACATTGATCTCCATTTCTTCTAAGACCTTTTGTTGGGCATGCGGTTCCAGATAAGAAAGTTCTACAGCTGGCCGCATGGCAATCTGTCCTTCATCAACCAGTTTCAATAATGGTTCAATCAAATATGTTAAGCGGATATAGCGACGAATTTGATCCTGACTTTCTCCAACTTGTTCTGCTAATAATTGCCTGGAGGTTTTTCCTTGTAACTTCTGTGCCGGTGGCACAGAAGTTAAGTCTGATCTTTCTCCCTGTCGTTTCATGGCTTCCAATTTCATCTTGTAGGCAAATGCCTTTTCGGATGGGAGAATGGTCTGTCTCTGTCTTAGGTTGGTATCGACCATGATCATTACAGCTTCTTCATCGCTTAAGTTTCTGGTGATACAGGGAATGGTTTTCAACCCATTTTGAAGGCAAGCATACTTCCTTCGATGGCCAGCAATCATTTCATAACTGCCATCTTCCCTTGGCCTCACAATAGTAGGGGATATCACACCGCTTTTTCCAACCGAATTGATCAGCTCCTTCATCTCCTCGTCATTTCGCACTTGAAACGGATGATTCGGAAAATCTACGATCTTATGGATCGGTATTTCCACGATCTTTTCGGCATGATCTTCTGCCTTCTTCTTGTCGCTGACAAACGCATCTTCATCGAGAGAGGGTATCCCTATGTTTTCCAGTTTCCCTCTGGGCATTACGATCCACCTCTCTTCCTAGTTGTTGATAGACTTCTGCACCATCACTTCGTGGTTTGTAAGAAAGAATGCTTTGACCGAGTGCAGAACTCTCTGCGATAGCTATACGCCTTGGCACAGAATAAGGAAATACGTGATATTGTTTCCCATATTGTTCCTGGATCTGTTTTTGCACCGTATTGGATAATACCGTTCGATCATCCGTCATCGTAATCAAAATTCCTTCTACATATAGCCCGGGATTGCTGTCTTCCTTGACCTTCTGAATACGTTTTAATAGCTCATAAGTGCCATTTGCGGATAAATACTCCGGTTGCGATGGGATGATCACGCTGTCTGCAGCTGTTAAAGCATTGACCGTAAGCATTCCTAAAGATGGTTTGCAATCAATAATGAGAAAATCATAACGTGTTTTCAAAGGCTCCAGTACATCACGCAATACTGTTTCTTTATTCTCCAAACTTCCTAAAGTGACTTCAATACTGGATAATTTCTCAATGGCTGGAACCAGATCAAACCCTTCTTTTGTTTTCTGGATCTTACTGTCATAGTTGCATGCATCAGAGACGATCATCTCAAGCATCAGATTGGCGATGCTTTGTTTTGATTCGGATGGTTTCAAACCCAGGGCTTTGCCTGAATCTCCCTGCGGATCAAAATCGATGAGCAATACCTTTCTGTTTCGCTGACTTAATCCAGCGGCCAAGTTGACCGCCGTGTGTCGTTCTTGAGTACGACGGGCAGCCGGTAATCGCCCTCCCAGACCGA
>OGYF01001893.1_pt1 | contig 16689 bp, 15 predicted proteins | sample 1576451 | NCBI WGS metagenome assembly OGYF01 (sample SAMEA3541505, study PRJEB24748) | human gut metagenome | biome: human gut; feature: human-associated habitat; material: faeces | place: China | collected 2012 | reverse complement strand
CAGACTCGTTACTATAAGTATATGTTTGTTCATTTTCATAAGGCGGCGAAAATTAAAATTGATAAATCAGGTTAATTGCAGCCTGTGTTGGACCGAAATAATGTTTCTTGACGTATTCCTGACGACGACCGCAGTTTGTACAGGGGTATTTCTCCGATTCGAGATAGAGATATCCCACACCGACCGTCGCTTCCAGATTCCAATGCTTGGAAAGCAACCATGAATAACCGTAGCTAACTCCTACTCCTGCTCCCCAACCTTGATGGCGCTCATTCTCGGTACCCAGTATTTTGATGTCCGATACATTATATAATATGTAAGGGACATGCAGACCGATGAAATGTTTGTAAGAAGTTTCACAAAACCAATAACGCAACTCCGGATGGAGTCGCCAATGCTTAAGAGATTTACCATAACTACCATCCTCTTTCTTTCCGTCGAACGGATTCAGACCGGTTTCTATATCCAATGACCAATGACGTGCCAGACGGAATTCAATTCCGGCATTGAAAGTTGCCATCGCTCCCCAATACGGAATATTCGTTTTCAGACCGACGACTGATCCTTTCTGACCACTCAATCTATCCTGTGCATAAAACGACAATGGAATCACAAACAGGAAGATCATGATAACAAGTTTTCTCATCATACTTTTTGTTTTTAGTTATTTTGTTTTATTCGTTTATTATCCTCTTCACATCGCTATCAATCTATTCATTTCATTCATATCCAAACTACATGCATTAGGGTTACATGTAAATTAAGTAAATAAAATATATATAATTTTTTGCTGTGCATACAGCAAAAAACCCTCATGAGGGTTACTGGATTTATCCATCAATACTAATTTTTCGAAAACTTCGCCTTAAAATTATAAATTATAAAAAGCAATTATTCCAAATACCATCAATTTCAAGACATATGGTATTATAATAGGGAAATTTATTCCTTCATTAGTTCACAAAGGCAATAGACACAATCCTCATAAAAGAAGAATTATAATGTATTTACCTTATATCCACTTTTCAATGAAATGTAACTGAAATTAAATAAATTCCTGTACTTTTGCTTTGTAAAAAGAGTAAAGATGCTGAGTAAGTCTAAAATAAAACAGATCCGTTCACTGGAATTAAAGAAGTTTCGCAACGAGTTAAATGCATTTGTTGCCGAAGGAAATAAGTTGGTGGCAGACATGTTACATGCATTCGAATGCGACCTGCTGATAGCCAAACCGTCATGGATGGCAACACAAGGCGACATTCCCGCTAAGGAGTTGCTGGAAGCTGATGATGACGATATACGGAAAGCCAGTTTCCTGAAAAACCCGCAGGATGTACTGGCCGTCTTCAAACGTCCGACCTGGTCATTGGATGATACCGACCCCAAAAAACAGTTAATCCTTGCCCTCGACGGGATACAAGACCCCGGCAATCTCGGTACGATCATACGGCTGGCCGACTGGTTCGGCATCGAACATATTATTTGTAGCCAGGACACCGCCGACGTATTCAGTCCCAAAACGGTACAAGCCACTATGGGGGCTCTCGTCCATGTAAAAGTACATTATACGGATTTGCACGACTACCTGAAAAAACAGGCAGAACAACAAATCCCGTTATACGGAACGTTTCTTGACGGAGAAAATATGTACGCGAAAGAATTATCGGAAACAGGTATCATCATCATGGGAAATGAAGGAAACGGTATCCGCCCCGAGATAGAAACGCTTGTCAATGAAAAATTATACATACCTAACTATCCACAGGACAGGGAAACATCAGAGTCGCTGAACGTAGCAATCGCCACTGCTGTAGTCTGCGCCGAGTTCAGGCGTCGTCGGGGAAATGCGGGGTAAATGACAGACTTGTACCAGAGAGTCTATGGTTACTGAATCCGTAACAGCCAGCCATTCCGCTAAAGAAGAAACTCCAACCGGAGGAAAAGTAATATCTGACGGTACCGGCAATAAAGTACCGTCATAAAATTCTGTATTCGCAATCTCCTGTACCAGAGGATACACACCGGTCAAACGTCCCTTCGCATCCAACTCAAGATAATGCATACGGTACCATTTACGCCAATATATATAATGCGAAGCAATCCTGCGCATATTTTGATCTAATTCTTTATAGAGTCCTTACGTGCAACTTGTATGGAGTCCTTTTCCGGTAACCGACCGTAGTTATACCGCATCAGGCTCAAACTATCCACATAAATTTTGAAATAAGAGGTGGAATCATCCTTTCCGTTCAGGCGGATAAAACCATACACGCTCTTTACCTGTTTGGTAGGCAAAGTCCTTAACGTTGTTTCATGATAACCGTCGCGAAGAATTTTGTCGTTTACGGTAATAATCGTATCTCCCTGATTGGCACTCAGACGGATCTCCGGACGATTCTTCATCGCATCGTTCAATCCCCAGACACGCATTCCCAATACAAACGTACTGCCGGACGGATAGTTGGTTTCCGGTTTAATATCGACCGCTATCCCGTTAAACAGGGCATTCGGTTCTAAAGTAAGATAAGTAAGACGCGGCCAGATATCTACCGAATCCTGTTTAGATACAGGGGCGGCATTTGCCTGCACATCTCCCAGCGCCTTTTGCCGTTCATTCAGTTCGGCCAGTACTAAGTCGTAGACCTGCATGTACACATCCAGGTTACGCCCATACCAAACCAGCGAACTGTCATAAACAGCCTGTTCTATTTTATGCTTGCGGAATACAGACTGGTAAAGCGCTTCTTTCTCAGCATCGTCGCTATACTTTTTATAATCCGTGCTGATCATAGCTTCAGCCAGTTGCATATCAATCAGGACAGCCTTCATTTCCTTTTCTGACAAAATGCCATCGGGCACCTTACTACAGGAAACCAACAAAGCTGCCGTCAACAATGCGACACCATATCTGCGCAATTTATTCCGCATTTATTTATTACTTTCTTTTTCTTTAGAGAGACTGGCCGACAAGGTATGCCGGTAAAATATCAATAATAAGAAAACACCTACGCAGATTGCTGAATCCGCCAGGTTGAAGATAGGACGGAAAAAGACGAACTCCTCCCCAGATAGGAAGCCAGTCAGGCAATACCGTCTGAATCAACGGGAAATAAAACATATCCACTACTTTCCCGTGCAGCCATCCCGCATATCCTCCGCCCGCAGGCATAAAAGACGCGATCTGACCGAAACTATGATCAAATACCACTCCATAAAATACGGAATCGATAATATTACCGATTGCTCCTGCAAATATCAACGAGACACAAGCAATAAAACCGAAGTTATATTTGTCCTTTACAAGCTTATACAGGTAATAACCGATAAAGCCGACCGCCACAATACGGAATATCGACAAAAACAACTTACCTATTACTTCTATACCGAAAGCCATTCCCGGATTCTCGGTAAAATAGAGATAAAACCACGGGGTAATCTCTATACTCTCATGCAACTGCATGTGTGTCTTGATCCAAATTTTGAGAGCCTGGTCAAGAATAAGGAGCAGCATTATAATCAACACTGCTCCCCAACCTTTAGAAAATTTCATTTATCTCTTACCTCCTTGTTTTGCTTCGATACTCAAAGTAGCATGAGGAACGGCACGCAGTCTTTCTTTCGGGATCAGTTTACCCGTTTCACGACAAATGCCATACGTTTTATTTTCTATACGGATCAAAGCAGCCTGTAAGTTCTGTATGAACTTCATCTGGCGTTGTGCCAAACGTCCGGCCTCTTCCTTCGACAAAGTTGCGGCACCTTCTTCCAACACCTTAAATGTTGGTGATGTATCAGCCACATCGTTACCATCAGAATTGGTTACACCCGATCTCAACAACTCGTAATCCTTCTTGGCTACCTCCAACTTCTCTAAAATAATGGCGCGGAACTCCTCGAGTTCAGCATCCGAATATCTTGTCTTTTCTGCCATGGTTCATTTAATTTTAGGTTCCACAATTCATAATATATATCAGGCGACCAAGTCGCAGTCCAAATATACGATAATATTTATATGCGGCAAGGGACGCCTTTCTTTTTTATAGAAAAAATCACTCTTTTTCGATTCGTACCGACAGATTGAAATCTTCGAAATCAAGGACGGTCGCATCGCTTATGGCATGTTCTGTTATTTCAACAGATACAGCCAGCACTTGGTTCGCAATGTACTCATTAAATTCCTTAATTGCGTCATCCATTTCATCGGTCGAAAGAATAGTCACATTGATTTTATCCGTTATATCATAACCGTTGCTCTTACGCAAGTTCTGGATACGGTTCACCAATTCGCGTGCCAAACCTTCCTTACGCAGGCTTTCAGTGACTGTGATATCAAGAGCTACGGTCAGACGGCCTTCATTGGCAACCAACCAGCCCGGGATATCTTCCGAGATAATTTCAACATCCGTACGTTCGATAGTTGCATCCTGTCCTTCCACATTCAACGTGAATGTTCCGGCAGCTTCGAAAGCAAGGATATCCTCCTGGCTCATGCTTTGGATAGCGGCAGCCAGGCTCTTCATGATCTTACCGTAACGCGGGCCTAACTTCTTAAAGTCCGGCTTGATACGTTTTACCAGGATTCCGGCAGCGTTATCGACAAACTTCAGTTCCTTCACATTCACTTCGTTCAGGATCAGGTTCTTCACTGCTTCGATACTTTCCTGCTGATGGGCATCCATAACCGGCACCATAATGGTCTGGAGCGGCTGACGAACTTTGATATTCACTTTACGACGCAAAGCCAGCACCATGGACGAAACATCCTGCGCCATCTTCATACGTTCTTCCAGATCCTTATCGATCAATGCTTCATCATATTTCGGGAAATCAGATAAGTGAACAGACTCAACCGTCTCACGTCCGGTTACGGCAATCAGGTCGCAGAACAACTGATCGGCATAGAACGGAGCAATCGGAGCCATCAACTTGGCTATCGTTTCCAGACAAGTATATAAAGTCTGGTAAGCCGACAACTTATCGGTTGTCATACCACCACCCCAGAAACGGCGACGGTTCAGACGTACATACCAGTTACTCAGGTTATCGTTTACAAATTCAGAGATAGCACGTCCCGCACGGGTCGGTTCGTAGGTATCATAGAATCCGTCCACATCTTTCACTAACGAATTGAGCAACGACAGAATCCAGCGGTCGATCTCCGGACGTTCTTTCCAGTCCACATCCGGCTCTGAATAGTCGAAGCCATCGACGTTCGCATACAGTGCGAAGAACGAATAAGTATTATATAATGTGCCGAAGAACTTACGGCGAACCTCTTCGATACCGTCTATATCAAACTTGATGTTATCCCACGGAGATGCATTCGTAATCATGTACCAGCGCAGCGGGTCGGAACCATGCTGCTCGATCGTACTGAACGGATCGACAGCGTTGCCCAAGCGTTTGGACATCTTGTTGCCGTTCTTATCCAGCACCAGACCGTTGGAGACAACTGCTTTATAGGAAACACTGTCGAACACCATCGTTGCGATAGCATGAAGTGTAAAGAACCATCCGCGTGTCTGGTCCACCCCTTCCGCAATGAAGTCGGCCGGATAGACCTTGCGGTCGTCAAACAGCTCCTTGTTCTCGAACGGGTAATGGATTTGTGCATACGGCATCGCACCGGAATCGAACCAGACGTCGATCAGATCCGTCTCGCGCTTCATCGGTTTGCCGCTTGCGGAAACCAGGATCACATCGTCCACATACGGACGGTGCAGGTCGATCTTCTCATAGTTCTCCTTCGTATATTCACCCGGTTTGAACTTCAGCTCCTTATACGGGTTAGCCTCCATCAAGCCGGCCTTTACGGATTTCTCTATTTCATTGTACAGTTCTTCAACCGAACCGATGCAGATTTCCTCCGCCCCGTCTTCCGTCCGCCAGATAGGCAGCGGAGTTCCCCAGTAGCGGCTACGGCTCAGGTTCCAGTCCTGCAGGTTTTCCAGCCATTTGCCGAAACGTCCCGTACCGGTGCTCTGCGGCTTCCAGTTGATCGTGTTGTTCAGTTCGATCATCCGTTCGCGGCAAGCCGTCGTGCGGATAAACCAGCTATCCAACGGATAGTAGAGAACCGGCTTGTCCGTCCTCCAGCAGTGCGGATAGTTGTGCACATGTTTCTCGATGCGGAACACACGGTTCTGCACCTTCAGCATCATACATATTTCGATATCTAATGTCTCGTCTTTTTCACCTTTCGCCGGATCGTAAGCGTTCTTCACGAACTTGCCCTGCCAGGGATCATAGTCGGCCGCATTCATACGCGTCTGTACGAACTCCGGATCAAGGTCTTCCAGCAGATAGAACTTACCGGTCATATCGACCATCGGACGCTGATTGCCGTCCTTATCGGTCAGCATCAAAGGAGGCACGCCGTTTGCTTTTCCCACACGGTCGTCATCCGCACCGAAAGTCGGAGCGATATGTACGATACCCGTACCGTCTTCGGTTGTTACATAATCACCCGTAATTACACGGAAAGCACCTTCGCCCGGATTTACCCAGGGAATCAGCTGTTCATAATGCATGCCAGCCAATTCCGGTCCTTTCCATTCGCCAACCACCTTAAACGGAATCAGCTTATCTCCTATCTTATAATCAGACAGTTCCAGACCGGCAGCTTTCGGATTGAAATGTGCATCCATCAAATCCTTTGCCAACACGACAGTCATCGGCATACCGGTATACGGATTGTACGTCTGAACAGCCACGTAAGTGATATTCGGACCTACGCAAAGAGCCGTATTTGAAGGCAATGTCCACGGAGTAGTCGTCCATGCCAGGAAGAATGCATCACCGAACTGTGCCATTTCGGGCTTCGGATCGAGGATATGGAATTGAGCCGTACAGGTCGTATCCTTCACATCGCGATAGCAACCCGGCTGGTTCAACTCATGCGAGCTAAGACCTGTTCCGGCTGCCGGCGAATACGGTTGGATCGTATATCCTTTGTACAGCAAACCTTTCTTATATAATTCTTTCAGCAGATACCACAGCGTTTCGATGTAACGGTTATCGTAGGTGATATACGGATTTTCCATATCCACCCAGTAGCCCATCTTATCGGTGAGGTCTTCCCATTCTTTGGTAAACTTCATCACATCGCGGCGGCAAGCTGCGTTATAGTCAGCGACAGAAATCTTCTTGCCGATATCTTCCTTGGTTATACCCATGGATTTCTCCACGCCCAACTCAACCGGCAGGCCGTGCGTATCCCATCCCGCCTTACGGTTGACCAGGAATCCTTTCATGGTCTTGTAACGGCAGAAAATGTCCTTAATCGAACGGGCAATAACGTGGTGAATACCCGGCATACCATTTGCAGAAGGCGGTCCTTCGTAAAATACAAATGAGGGGTATCCTTCGCGGATTTCAAGACTCTTGTGGAAGATGTCTCCATCCTGCCACTTCTTCAGCACCTCTTTATTGACATTCGATAAGTCAAACTTAGAATATTCGGCAAATTTCTTACTCATTTCGCGTTATATTTATCTTTCTTCTAAAAATGCCGCAAAGTTAGTGATTTAATTCTAATTAGGCAATAAAGAAATTCGTAGAACCTGATTGGATTTTACAAAGCTAAGTAATCTCCCTTTCAAAAAAAATATAACTATCTTTGACCTCATAAAAGGTAACTGCTATGAAATCGACAAATGAATACTTGACACTATTACGGCAATATATGGATTCCCATGCCGGTAAATATGGTATTGTCCGTATGGGGATTTTCGGCAGTGTTGCCCGTGGTGAGCAAACAGAAAATAGCGATGTGGGTATTTGTTTTGAAGCCCCCGCTCCTAATCTACTCACATTAGCCCGTATCAAATTTGATCTTGAAGCTTTGCTAGGACCCCGAGTCGACCTGGTAAGATTGCGTGATCGTATGGATGAGTATCTGAAACGAAATATCGAAAAGGAAGCTTTATATGTTTGACAAAAACAGGATAGTATTAATTCATTCGTGTATTCTTGATCTTTCCTTGACTAAATAGGAGAAAGATCAAGAATAATATTTATCTTTGTATCGGATTTATAAACTATAAACAATTATTACGATGGCCAAACCGATAAAAGAGACTCCAATCATATTTGGAGAAGACGCAAAGCGTTTTAATCAATCCATTAAGGATGTGAAACCAGCTTCTGACGATGAAAAAAGACGTATAAAGGAAGCTTACGAGAATATAAAGAAAATAGCAACCTTTATGATGTGAACATGAAATTAGCAAAGTTAGAAGAATTAGAAAAGATAAAACCGTTTGATTGCGGCGACGCGGATTTAAACAATTAGTTAACGATGCCGAAGACGATACAATTCCAATGTACTATGATTTAAAAGAACTGATTTAAAAATATCCTTTCATAACGATGAGGATGCCTATATTACATAATCGAACTACAGCGACAAGAAACCTGAAGTTTCATAAAACTTTCTCCGCATACTCCTTGATCTTCTGCGGATTGTACCGAGCATCCACATTAGCAGCCTTTAATAAAGTAACTCTTGCCGTAACTCTTGCTTAAATGTTTTCCCATTTTTTCCTTCATTTATTCATCTGCAAAGCTATAACGTTAAAAATAAACGCCTTGCAGATGAACAAAATGAAGAATATCATCCGATCTCTTCTACATGATACAAATTTCCACGCAAAGCGTGGCGAGAAGGATAGTTATTTCGGCGCAGTAAACGACCAAAGCCATTGATCGTTGTGCTACTGAAACTAAGGCGGCTACGCTTACGGATATGTTGCATGATCTCAGCTACTGATAACCAATCGCCTCCATCTTACCGACTTCGAGAAGAACAAGACCATTGTAGGCTGCCATTTTCATCTCTCCGTTCTTCTTCCGGTATTCGGCACCAAAAACAATCCGGGGCAGTTTACTTGCCGCCGGACAAGGACAACCCGGAGGACATTCCTCCAGTTTTTCCCGGAATTCTTCTACTCCACGACCGGACGCACGGTCCTTCATCGTATCGACTAATTCACTAAGCGAAAAGGTTTTAACGGACTTACTTCCGTCTTTATACTGTGTTATATTCATTTGCTTGTGATCCAAGGTGTATTTTCTGCTTAAAGATAAGAAAAAAGCTATGGATAACAAGGCTTCTGTCGATTATTATTTATATCTTTAGTGCGTTATTCTTTCTTGTTTGTCAATTGTCAAACGCTTATTCAACAGTAGTCTTACAAGCGTTTGTCAGCTATCAAACAAGCGTATGACAGTTGGCTGATAAATTAAAAGAAAGCACTCCGGCATTACCGGATGCCTGGTTACACCTTAAACAATAACTGATATGTGTGCAAGATATCGAATGGTTCGCAATCCGAACCCAACGGGAGAGAAGAAAAAACAAGCGTTGCATCCGCGTGTAGTACCTTACGGAACAATCCGTACGAACGATCTGATAGAAGAGGCGGAAGCTCGTTCCGGAATGTCGGGAGCCGATCTAAAAGGGGCGTTGCGGGTCATTGCCGATGTGATGGCCAGCCGTCTGGATCAGGGATATAATGTCGAACTGGAGGAATTGGGCTTTTTCAGCGTCTCGCTTTCTTCGCGTCCGGTCATGGATAAGAAGGAGATCCGAAGCGAATCGATCCACTTCAAGAATGTGAATTTCCGCTGTGGCAAATACCTGAAAAGCAAACTAAAGACAATGGATCTGGAACGCATGCCGGAAGGAAAAGGTGTGTTGCCCCCTTTCGGGGAACGGGTCCGCAGGCTGATGGAATACCTGGAAAAGCATCACTATATCACTTGCGGCGATTACCGGGAACTGACGGGTTGCTCCAAGTATCGTGCTTTAGAAGACCTGAAAAAGCTGATCGATGAAGGTAAATTGGAGAAAAACGGGTATAGGAGCACTAGGGTTTATTCATTACCTTCATCTGTAGAGGGTTGATAATAAGCAGATATTACTCACAGATGAACAAATGAAGGAATTATTCCGGAAAACTTATTTTGAATAGAAGAAGTAGAAATCATTCTATTTTGAGATGAATTCAGGACTATAGAATAATGCCCAACCAAGCAAAACTATAGTCCTTTTTCCAAAAAATACCACTTCACCGAGGAGTATGGGAAGTAGAAAAAGTAAACCATTCATCAGTATCTGACGATCCTGAGCAGCAGGAATTATACAAAAAATACTTCCCTAACGGTGGTGGATCTATCTTCACATTCGAGATCAAAGGTGATGCACAGAAAGCAAAAGACTTTATCGATCACTTAGAGTTATTCTCACTGCTTGCAAACGTAGCAGACGTGAAATCCTTAGTCATCCATCCAGCATCTACAACACATTCTCAGATGACTGAAGAAGAATTATTAGGATCAGGAATTAAACCTAACACAATCCGTCTGTCAATCGGTACAGAAAATATCGATGATATCATCGAAGATTTAGAGGAAGCTTTTAAAGCAGTACAGTAGGCTAGATTTTTCTTGCGAAACATAAAAACTAAAACATAAATGTCAATTTTCCTAAAAAAATAATAATATAATCTCGACCTTAAAACGAAAATGCCTGGATAAGTGTAGGATAAGCTTGTCCGGGCGTTTTTTTATTAAATGGAATTTACAGCAACCATTTCGATAAGTGTACTATATATTCTATACATATTTTCACCTCCATTATAATTTCCGCAAAAGATTCTCCTTAATTTTTCTGATATCATCTTAACAAAGAAAAGAAACGAACAAGTCGATGTTTTTCTTTCATGTTTCTTAAGATATAATGATGAGAGTATCAAAAACAACAAAAATCCCTGAAGATGACAAATTCTTCAGGGATTTTTGCAACTTTATATTTATTTTTAAGGTAGGTAAGATAGCAAGTTAAAATTAAAACTGCTTTATTTGTTATATATTTTGCTAGGTTATATCTTACAGATATTCATGATCTGCAAGTACATTTAAGATGTTATGTCCTTCCTGAACACCATCAATGATTCTTCTAGCACGTACGCTGTCACCGATATTGATGATTTCAACGTTAGTATCAGCGAATGCTTCACGGATTTCATCAAGAACAGGAGCGTTAGCTCTCATTCCTAAGCATACGAATCCATAATCGAATGGAAGATCTTTTTCTTCTCCATCAACTTTTACTGTGAAAGAATCAGCTTTTACTTCGCAAAGAGCAGTTTCAGTCATCTGGTTTACATTGTGTTCTCTCATTAATGTGTTTGTTCCACATTTAGATACTGGATCTAAGTCTTTACCGATCTGAGACATCATTTCTACGATGCTTACTTCAGCACCTTTAGGAGCGAAGTATTCAACAACGTCAAGACCTACAGCTCCACCACCAACTACAACGACTTTCTTACCTGTGCAGTCTTCTGGATAATCAGCTAAGTGGTTGATCATTCCTGTGATAGAAGCTACTTTAGATCCTTCTTTGTCGATGTGGTCATGTAATCCTTTGATTGGTGGAAGTAAAGGATTAGAACCTGTTGAGTTCACGATGATGTTTGGATGCAGTGCTTTAATTAATGGCAGAGTTGCTTCCTGTCCTTTGAAGATAAACAGGTTTGTTAATTTAGAAGCACGGTGTACAAGGTAGTCAGGGAAGTCTCTTAAACGTTTCTTATCTGGAATCTTAGAGATTTCAACAGCTAATCCACCAAGGTGATCATTCTTTTCGAATAAGAATGTAGTACATCCAACTTCAGCAGCTGTACAAGCAGCTTCAAGACCAGCAGTACCACCACCGATAACAACAACGTTACAAGGTTTATTTACTTTTTTCTTTTTATAGTCAAATCCAGAGTTTACAGTAGGGTTTACTGTACAACGGATTGGACGGTTAACTCCGATACGGTTTCCAGCACATCCAATGTTACAAGAAATACATTTTCTGATGTCGTCTTCATGTCCTGTAGCAACTTTTTTCACCCAGTGAGGATCAGCGATCAGTCCACGACCCATACCGATGATATCAGCATCTCCACGCTCTAAGATATCGTCAGCGACACGAGGATCACGGATGTTACCCATAGTTACACAAGGTTTGTTGTATTTTTCTCTGACAGCTTTTGCCATGTAAGATCTCCAACCATCTTTTAAGTAGTTGGCATCGATCTGGAACTGAAGAGAACCATTTAATCCAGCAGATACGTCAAATGCATCAACCTCTTCCTGGAAGTAAGAAAGTAACTCTAAAGTATCTTCTAATGTGTTTCCACCTTCCATCAGTTCATCAGCACTGATACGAACGAAGATAGGGAACATAGGTCCAACCTGTTTACGAACTTCTTCAACAACTAATTTTGTGAAGCGGGCACGGTTTTCTGGACATCCACCGAATTCATCTGTACGTTTGTTTGTTGTAGGAGACATAAACTGACTTAATAAGTAAGAATGTCCTGCATGGATCTCAACGCAGTCAAATCCACAAGCCTGTGCACGAGCAGCAGCTTCTCCATATTTTTTAACGATTTCATAAATTTCTTCTACTTTCAGAGGACGAGGAATCTCTCCACCTGCTTTAGAAGGAATATCAGATGCAGATACTGGCTGCATATTTGTTCTCTTAGACTGAGCAGAAGCACCAGCGTGGTTTAGCTGAACACCAACGCAAGCTCCGTGAGCGTGTAATGTTTCACATAATTTGAAGAAACGAGGCATATAGTTGTCATGATCGATACGGATCTGAGTTGTTCCGTTAGATCCAAGTGGTGAATCAACACTTGCGTTTTCAACCATGATCAGACCAACTCCACCTTTTGCTCTTTCTGTATAGTAATCAATGTGTAAGAAACTCATTTCTCCTGTCTGTTCACCGTAGTTAGTTCCCATTGGTGTCATCATGATGCGGTTTCTCATTGTCATGTTCTTAATTGTTAATGGTGTGAAAATGTTTTTATAGTTGCTTTTCATTAGAATTGAACCTCCAAAAAATTAAATCCAAAAAATCAAAAAATTAAATTCCATATAATCCGAGGTTGTTAGAATCATAAAAATTGAGTGAATGATTTATGATGGCTTTAGTATAACATACGGTTAATTATTTAACAAATAAATCTTTTTTGAAGAATCAATAAAAAATATCTATTGTTTCTTTTGTGAATTCAATAAATTTACGAACAGCAGGGATCATCGGCATATTTTTAAGATAAGCCATATAAACAGTGTGGTAAGGTTTTACATTACTAAGATGTAGGATTTCCACATCATATGCCTGTAATGATTCTACATGTGCAACAAAACCAATCCCAAAATCTTCTGCAACAAGGGAAGCGATGGCATTTTCATCCGAAGATTCAAAAGCGATAGACGGTTTGATATGGTTTTGTTTGTAAATAGAATTAGTAAAACGTCCAAGACCAGAAGTCTTATCATAACCAATGACTGGATAATCCAGCAGATCCTCTAAAACGAGTTTCTTCTTATATTTTAAAGGATGCTCTGGCGGGGTAATGATCACCATTTCCTGATTAACAACCGGAACAAACTCAATTTCCGGTTCATCGGCAACGAGAGAACCAAAAACGACATCATATTTTTCATTTTTCAGATCCGCAATTAGATTTTTTGTGATCTCCTGACTTAGAGAAAACGTGATCTCATGATTTTCCTGCTGATTTAAGAAACTTCGTACAAGTCTTGGAATATAACTTTTGGCCAAAGGAAATACATATCCGATATCAATGTGTCCGCTGGAACTGCCAGCTAAAGACTTCATCTTATTCTCTGCAATTTTAATTTCTTCTATAATGCGGTTTACATGTTCTAAAAAGATGGAACCATATTTGGTAAGTTCGATATTGCGTCCGTTTTTCTGAAATAAAGAAACACCTAATTCTTCCTCAAGGTTGGTAATCGAACGGCTCAAACTAGGCTGAGAGATATTTAATTCTTTGGCTGCCTGGTGATAATGTTGTAATTGTGCGACTTTTTGAAAATAATAAAGCTGATTTAAATTCATACATACTTTCCTTATTATAATAATTAATGGTTAAGTTCATTATAACACGATTGATAGCTTAAAGCTATCAAAAAATACTAAAAGATATATTGGAAGTATCAATCAAGATGGCATATAATATAGCCATAAGGTTGTTAAAAAATTAACTTTTGGGTGAATGAAACTAATAACAAGCATATTATTTAAGGAGTAAAAATTATGGCAGAGAGAATCACAGGACATACTGAATTAATCGGATTAATGGCTTATCCAATCAGACATTCAAGCTCACCTGCAATGCACAACGAAGCATTCGCAACATTAGGACTTGACTATGCATACTTAGCATTCGAAGTTGACAACAGCACATTAGAGGATGCAGTCAAAGGACTTCGTGCTTTAAAACTTGTTGGATCTAACGTATCAATGCCTAACAAAACAGTTGTAGGACAGTACTTAGATGAGTTATCTCCAGCAGCTAAAATGGCAGGAGCTGTTAACACAATTGTAAATGACAACGGAAAACTGATCGGACATATCACAGACGGTATCGGATACATGCAGTCATTAAAAGACAACGATATCGATGTGATCGGTAAAAAAATGACAATCGCTGGTGCTGGTGGAGCTGCTACAGCAATCGAGATTCAGGCTGCATTAGACGGTGTCAAAGAAATGTCAATCTTCAACATCAAAGATAAATTCTGGGCTAACGCTGAAGAAACAGTAAAGAAGATCCGTGAAAACACAGATTGTATTGTAAATCTTTATGATCTTGATGACAAAGATAAATTAAGAGAAGAAATCGCAGACAGCTACTTATTCGCACAGGCAACTGGTGTAGGAATGAAACCATTAGAAGGACAGACAGTTGTTCCTGATGAAACATACTTCCGCCCAGACCTGATCGTAACAGATACAGTTTATGCTCCAAGAGAGACAGAAACATTAAGACTTGCTAAGAAAGCTGGATGTAAGACAATGAACGGTCTTGGAATGATGTTATTCCAGGGAGATGCTGCTTTCCACTTATGGACAGGAAAACATATGCCAATCGACCATATGAAAGAAGTATTAGATATCAAATATGACTAAGATCAGTCATAACCATATAGCAAACGAGAGGAATTATTAAAATGGATAAAAAATACATACCAAGTGCCTTAGTTCTTTATCTGAACTATTTCATTCATGGAATCGGGTGCTCAATCTTAAGTCAGCAGGTAGTAAAAGAAATGCTCGCAAGCCAGTGGGGATTAAAAGATGTTATGGCAGTAACATCCATTGCAGCAGCATTAGGACTGGGACGTTTGATTTCCCTTCCATTTGCAGGACCTTTATCTGACAAATTAGGACGTCGTTTATCAGTGATCATTGGATGTGCTTCATACGTTATCTTCTTAGTAGGGATCGCATTCTCACCAAACACAACAATCGCTTATATCGCAGCAGTTCTTGGTGGTATCGCGAACTCATTCTTAGATACAGCAACATACCCAGCTGTAACTGAAATTATTTACAAATATACAGGTATTGCAACAATGGGGATCAAATTCTTCATTTCTGTTGCACAGTTATTAATGCCTTTCTTCTTAGGTGTTGTAGCAGGAACAAGCATGTCATACTTAATGCTTCCAGTTATCGCTGGTGTATGCATCGGTATCATGGGAATCTTAGCAATCTTTGCTCCATTCCCAGCAACATCTGAAGCAGGGAAATCTGAATCCTTCATCAGCAACTTAAAGAATGCACATTTCTCTATTGAGAGTATTGCGTTAATCCTGATCGGATTCACAAGTACAGCAACATTCCAGTTATGGTTAAACTGTGCTCAGACATTTGGTACTGAAATCGCGAAAATCCCATCTCAGAACGTATCCGTTATGCAGACATACTATTCTGCTGGTACAATGGTAGCATTATTCGTAACAAGTGCACTGATCACAAAGTTCAAACAGGTAAGATTCTTAGTAATCTACCCAGCAATCTCTCTTGTAATGTTAGCATTAGTTTACATTATTAAGACACCTATGATCTGCTACGTTGGAGCATTCGTAATCGGATATGCAGCAGCAGGTGGTGTCCTTCAGATGGCTACAGCCGTTGTAAATGATCTGTTCCCTAAAATCAAAGGAACTATCACAAGTTTAGTTATGATCGCATCAAGCTTATGTAACTACACGATCTTAACAGCAGCTGCTAAGATGACATCTACAAATGTAATCATGATGAATATCGTAATTACAGCAATCGGAATCTTATTAGCACTTTTCGTAAACGTACGTTATGGTGTATTATTAAAGAATGCAGAAGAAGCATCTAAAAATTAATTAGTATTGGTAACAGGAACTCCCGAGGTTTATGCTTCGGGAGAATGTTCAGACAATAGGAGGAAATTGTCAATGAATACAGTAAAAGTAAGAAATATTGAAATCGGAAGCGGAGTTCCTAAAATCTGTGTACCTATCGTAGGGGTTACAAAAGATGAGATCATCGCAGAAGCAAAAACATTTGACAGCATCCCAGTAGACGTTGTTGAATGGCGTGTTGACTGGTTCGAAGGAGTTTTCGAATTTGATAAAGTAGAAGATGTATTAAAAGATTTAAGAGAAGCTTTAGGTGAAACACCAATTCTTTTCACATTCCGTACATCAAAAGAAGGTGGAGAAAAAGCAATCGAAGCCGAACCTTATAAAGAATTAAATATCGCTGCTGCGAAAACTGGAGATACTTTTTTCTTTGACATTAACCACCAGCAGAAGATTACAAAAGCT
>OGYF01001889.1_pt1 | contig 16716 bp, 15 predicted proteins | sample 1576451 | NCBI WGS metagenome assembly OGYF01 (sample SAMEA3541505, study PRJEB24748) | human gut metagenome | biome: human gut; feature: human-associated habitat; material: faeces | place: China | collected 2012 | reverse complement strand
CTCCATCTTTACTTACTTTTTCTACTGCGGAGCTTAAATCGATCACATCCGGGGCAACTTCAGAAATGGCCCGTTTTACATTGGTTTCATTGATTCCTCCCGCAAGGAAAATCACTGTCTTTTGCTTTTGTCTGATATGATCAATCAGTTTCCAGTCAAACGTCTCTCCGCTTCCTGGATTTTTGCTGTCAAATACATACCCTTTGATCTTATCTTTTATTTCATATTCTTCTAACTTTTCCAGATTGGAAATATTAAATACTCTTAAAATCGGAAGCTGGCACTGTTCATAGACTTCTTCGGTCATAGTTCCATGAATTTGAATATAATCAAATCCAACTTCTTCAATCTGCAGTAGTTGTTCTATTGTCGGTGAGACAACAACTGCTACTGTTTTTATCTGTTTATCTGCTTTTGCAAGCAGATTTTTTGCCTGCTTTATCGAAATATTTCGTTTACTTTTCGGAAAAAATAAAACAAACCCAATATAATCTGGCAAATACTTGTTCACTGCTTTAATATCTTCTTCACAAGTCATTCCACATATTTTAATTTTTGTCATATAAAGCCTTCCAATCTGCCGCCAGCTCTTTTGGATGTTCCGATAACATAAAGGCACCTCCGATTAACAGGGCATCTACTTTGCACTCTTTTAAAAATGTGATATGTTCCTTCATTGTCACACCACTTTCTGAAACAAACACCGTTCCTTCCGGAACCATCGGACGAAGTCTTTTTGTATTTTCAAGAGAAATCGTAAAATCCTTTAAATTCCTGTTGTTTACACCAATAATCTTTGGATGGATTTTTAATGCCCGTTCCATTTCTTCTTCATCGTGTGTTTCTACTAATACATCCATACCAAGTTTCGCCGCAAGCTTATAATATTCTTTCATTTGATCATCCGAAAGAATTGCCGCAATCAAAAGGATGCAATCTGCTCCGATTACTTTTGCCTCATAAATCTGGTATGGATCAATGATAAAATCCTTTCGTATCATCGGAAGTGGCGAAATCTTTCTGATTTCTTTAAAATATTCTGTATTTCCAAGAAAATGGTCTTCTTCTGTCAGACAGGAAATGGCATCTACTGACTCATTATATTCATCAATTCTGTCGGTAAGCTCCATCGTCATCTCTATCTTTCCCATACTTGGAGAAGCCTTTTTAAACTCTCCGATGATAGACAATCCCGGCTTTGCCAGCGCTTCATAAAAAGAAATGCTTTTTCTTTCACAGGCAAATGCAAGCTCTTTCATTTTTTCTTCACTGATGCGGTTTTTATGCTCTTTTAATTTCTTTTTCTTATCTTCTACAATTACATCTAAAATCATCGTTTTTATGTCACCTCTTTTTTGTCATGAATCCTTATCATAATTTCAAAAAATTCTCTATCATCTTTTTACCATGGTCGGTATAAATAGATTCCGGATGAAACTGAATTCCAATTAACGGATATTCTTTATGCTGCATCGCCATAATTTCTCCATCTTCTGTTCTTGCCAATATTTCAAAAACGTCCGGCAGCGTCTTTTCATCTACCGCAAGAGAATGATATCTTGCTACATGTACCGGACTTGGAATTCCTTCAAAAATTCCCCTTCCATCTTGTGTGATCAAAGACTGTTTTCCATGCATCAGTTCCTTTGCATGAACAATTTCAGCTCCAAATGCTGCTCCGATGCTCTGGTGTCCCAGGCAGATACCAAGAATCGGCTTTTTCTGATAAAAATGTTTTACAACATCTATGCAGATTCCTGCCTCTTTTGGACTTTTCGGTCCCGGTGAAAGAACAATTCTATCCGGATTTAACTGTTCTATTTCTTCTATCGTCATCTTATCATTTCGAACAACCTTAATATCTTTTTCAAAGATTCCCATATATTACTTTGTTGCAGCATTCGTTATATTCACTTTCCGGATCACTATCTGCTACAATGCCTGCTCCTGCCTGAATATAAACCTTATCCCCTTTTTTAATCATCGTTCGTATCGTAATACAGAAATCCATATCGCCGTTAAAATCAATATAACCGATTGCTCCACCGTAAAGTCCTCTTCTTACGGATTCGAGTTCATCAATAATCTCCATCGCCCTTACCTTCGGTGCTCCACTTAAAGTTCCTGCCGGAAGAAAGGCATTTACAAGATCAAGCAGGTGAAACTCCCCTTTTTTTTCCCTCTACCAGTGAAACGATGTGCATTACATGCGAATATCGTTGAATATGCATGAAATCTCTTACTTTTACCGTTCCAAACTCTGCGATGCGCCCCATATCATTTCTTGCAAGATCAACAAGCATCACATGCTCCGCTTTCTCCTTTGGCTCTTTCATCAACCCATCCGCAAGCAGCTGATCTTCTGCCTCATTCTTTCCACGAGGCCTTGTTCCCGCAATCGGACAGGTCAACACCTTATTATCCTTCTGCTTAACAATCATTTCCGGAGAACTTCCGATAATCTCAAACTGTTCAAAATTAAAATAATACATATACGGAGAAGGATTGATCTCTCTTAATTCTTTATACAGATCAAACCCTTTCTGTTTCGTCTCAATCGTCCATCTCTGGGAAAGTACCGTCTGGAATACATGTCCGTCTATAATATACTGTTTGATCTTATTTACTTTTTCACTGTATTCTTCTAAAGTATCTGACTGCTTTATAATCTTTCCATCCGGCTGAAACTCTGACTTCTCATCTTTCCTGATATTCGCAAACGCTTCCTTCACCATTTCTTCACAGCGGAACATCGCTTTTTTTCTTCCTGCTTCTGTATCATCCTCTACAACAACCGCTGTCATTGTTTCTGCAAAATGGTCAATAGATACAAACTCTGTCACAAGCATCAATGAAATCGTACTGATTCCGATCTCATCTGGATTATTATCCGGCAGCTCCTCTTTATACCTTACAAAATCATAGCCAAGACCACCGACAAGACCGCCTGTAAACGCAAGCTGTTCATCATCCTTATGAATTTCAAAATCACTGTAATACTCTTTTAAAAGATCCACCGGATTCCCGTTAAGCTCTTTTGTTATACCATCTGCCCTTGCAATAAGCAGCCCGTTTTCTTTACTAGTAATAACCTCTTCCGGATCCTTGCCCATAAAAACATAACGCCCGTTATTTTTATCGTAACTCTCAAGAAGAAATCCTCTTCTCTTCCCTACAAAACTCTCATAAATCTGTACTGCTGTCTCATTAATAAGACTGACTGTCTTACTGTATGCCCTTCTTATACGCTTCATATGTACTCCCTTCTTTTTGTAGGCGATAAAATAGTACAAAAAAATCCCTGACGTTCATAAAAAACGTCAGGGACGAAATATTCCGCGGTGCCACCCTTGTTAATCACTTAAAATCATTCTTAAAAAATCCTCTCCTGCCATCCTCTCTGCCTAAGATGTACTAAGATGTGCCAGACAATATATACAAAGATTCTTCCAGATAATTCTATGTCATTCTCTCTAAATCCGATACGGACAAAAGCTCTCTTATAACTTCCATCGATATCTTACCCCTGTAACGCGAGGACGCGGCATCAGCTACTGTTACTTTCACCTTGCATCTCCCAAATCCATTCCCTCTTCCCTCACATATCGGCTTCCACCTGACCCGACTCTCTGGTATGCTGTGGATAAAAGGTACTACTTTTGTTCAACGATTTTCCTACAGTCTTAATATGATTTACAGTATAGCAACTTTTACGCTTTATGTCAATAAATTATTTACAAATTCTTCTCCACTTCTGTGTATTCCTCTTCCGTATATCCTCTTTCCAATATTTTTTCTTTTGATATTCCAAAAGAAATTAATACTGCAATTGCATGTTTTCTTTCTTTTTTGGTATTTTCTCGTTCTTCTTCTGCTTTCTTTCGTTCTTCTTCTGCTTTCTTTCGTTCTTCTTCCGTTTTCTTTCGTTCTTCTTCTACTCCTTTATCCCAGGCATCTTCTAACATCCCCTGTAATATTACCCGACCCATGCTCTCTCCCATTGCTTCCACCTTTCCTTCTAATTCCTTAGTTAGCTCTACTCCACATTCACTTTTTAAATAATTCTTTTTTTCTTCTGCTGAATGATCTGCTATTAAATATTCCAGCATTTCTATTAATTTATTCTTAGACTGCTTCATATTTTTTCTTCCTCGTATTTTTATAAGAATTCCTCTCAACAAAGTTATCTCTTCTGGCTGAATATCTTTACCAAATTTTACTTCTGGTCTAAGTTGATATTCTATGATGGAATCTTGATCTCTTTTGGCATCCATACATATCCAGATACTTATGATCTCTTTAATCTTATCATAGTCACTCCCAAAAAATTCCTGTTCTTTTTGTGCTGAAACCATTCTGGAAAGATAATAGGTCATCCGATTTTCAATATGATATCCCAATATAGAAACACTTGTTGTAGCCTGTGCCTCAATATTAATAAGAACTTTTATACGTTTCTTTCCTTTAGTTACATTAAATCGGATATCATAATATATTACACCCTCTCCAGGTACATTATCTTCAGTGTTACTTCCAGAAATTTTACCAAATTCACTTCTGCCTTTATGAGAAAGTCCTGCATCTACTGGAACTTCTAGTATCTCCACTCCCTCAATTCTATCGATTATTTCCAGTATATCATATTCTTTAAATTCTTCTACACTGTATTTTAAAATTCTTGCCAGAATCTGTTTATCTGCCAGTAATGCTTTAATCTTTTCGTCGACTCTCGCCACTCCATCACCAAGCGCAGACAGTGTCTTTGAAATATAAGTTTCTCTGACAGCCATATTCTCTCCTTCTTATTTAATTTTTTTAAAAATATTTGTGTTTTTTCTATTTTATAGTAACACACTCATCTCTTTTTGTTACCTTATTTTTACTTTTATTCCAAAAATAATCTTTAAGCAAATTTCTAAAAATTCATATCCTTCCAGCACATTCCATATTGCTAAACTATAGATTTCAATTCATCAGAAAAAAGAAAAAATACCATATCCCAAATGCGGCTTCGGAGCGTGTTTAAGATGTGAACAAGCATTTTAAACGCTGCGACTACAGAGCAGATGGGATATGGTATTTTTTCTTTTTTCGTCTATACGAAATCTACAAATCAGTATTTTTATTCTCTTATTGTCGTTATCAGTGCATCACACACACCTTCTACGCTATATTCTCCGCTTCCGGCGGTAAGAAAAATGCTGTCTCCTTTTTTGTAGGATACACGCTCACCATTACTGGTAATTTCTCCTTCGCCGTCAAGTACGAGAATGCTTAAGAAGGATTTTTCCGAAACAGTTCCCTCCATTTTGTTAAAGGTTTTGCCATCGAGGTTAAGCTTATCTACTGTAAAATAATCACAATCTGCGATATGTGGATAATGGCTTCCGTCCTTTTTCGCCGGTGCACGATTCGTTACGTCTAAAGCTTTCTCGATGTGGAGTTCTCTCTTCTTTCCGTCTTTTCCAACTCTTCCGTAATCATATACACGATACGTTACGTTCGAGTTCTGCTGAATTTCTGCAATAATAAGTCCCTTACCGATTGCATGAATGGTTCCGGCTTCGATAAAGAATACATCCCCTTTATGGACCGGTACTTTATTCAACACTTCAAGAAGAGTGTCTTCTTCGATTCTTTTTGCAAATTCGTCTTTGCTGATTTCTTTTTTAAATCCATGATAAAGATAAGCACCTTCTTCTGCATCCACTACATACCACATTTCGGTTTTGCCATATTGCCCTTCATTTTTTAAGGCATACTCGTTATCTGGATGTACCTGGATTGAAAGGTTATCCTGTGCATCAATGAATTTTGTTAAAATTGGAAAGTCCTCAAAACGCTCGCAGTTTGTTCCAAGTACTTTCTTTCCATGTTCCTCAATATACTGTCTTAATGTCTTTCCGGCATCTTCGCCATTAACAACAAAGCTTGGACCATCCGGATGGCAGGATAATTCCCACGTTTCTGCGAGTCTGTCGCCTGTCATTTCTTTTCCGTAGTTATCTACAAGTTTATGTCCGCCCCAAATGTAATCTTTTCCGCTTGGTTTTAATTTCAAAATTGCCATTTTCGCTCTCCTTTTAGCACAAAGTATGTTCATGTTCTCTGAATCGTTTCAGTCAGAATTATTATAATACTTCTATCATCAAATGTTAAGATGTCAGGGTCAAAAGGTATTTTGTCTCTAACTTAATCTTACTGATATTTACTTTTTAAAAGCTCTTTTTAACACATCAAAAAAGCTTAAAGAGCGAACCATGTGATCTGACGGAACATACTTTCTTACCGCACGCAGAAGTTCTTTTGGCTTTTTTGCCGCAAATGTAAATGTCCCGCTTCGTTTTGTCTGAACAGCGAATCGAGGAATATATTTGCCCTTAAACATTACAGATGCTATGACATAATCAACTTCTTCCCATGGAATCTGGATATAGTCATTCATCTTTTTTTCGTTATAATATTCGAAGCCTTTGTCACCGATCATAATTTTACCATAATTATTCATTCCATGAAAGGAAGTGGCATCCATAACCAGATCCACCTTTGTATTCAGTGATTGTGCCATATTCACCCTCCTAATGTTTTTATCTCAGTCGGGAAGACTCCCACCTCTTTCAGGTGGTGAGTGACTGCTCGACTTGAAATTATTGTATACATAACATCGAAAGGGCTGGGCAAAAATACTGAAAATATTTTTGCTACAGCCCTCCTTTTCATCCGATGTACTCTCGGAATTTTTCTGTCCTAACTCAAATTATAAAATACCTACTACATGTCCTAAGATACCTACTACGAACAGTGCAAGGATGATTACGATAGGAGAAACTTTCTTCTTAAGTAACCACATACATAACAGTGTAAGTAATAATGGCATAAGACCTGGGATTAAGGAATTTAAGTTATCCTGTAATGTTGTAATCTTTGTAGGCTCTAAAGCCATTCCGGAAGCGTACTGGGAAAGTGCTGTCTTAATACCTTCTGCTCCTGCTGGAAGGCTCTTCCAGTCAATGTAAGCACCCTCACTTAATGCTACTTTCGATACAACTGGAGTAAAGTTGATACTTACCCAGCGTTCGATCAGCGAACCAAGTACGAACATACCAAGAATAGATGCAATCTTTGTTACTTTCTGTAAAAGTCCACCGGAAAGGTCTTCAGAAATCTTGCTACCAGCTCGGTAACCAAATTCCTGTGTATACCACATGAATGCCCAACGGATTACGTTCCATAATACGAAGAATAAGATTGGTCCTAAGATACTTCCACCCATAGCAAGGGATGCACCTAATGCTCCAAGCATCGGACGAGCAGTAAACCAGAATACTGGATCACCAACACCGGCTAAAGGTCCCATCATACCTACTTTTACACCCTGAATAGCTGCGTCATCTACCTGCGCACCGTTAGCTTTCTCTTCCTCTAAGGCAAGAGTTACACCAAGTACTGGAGAAGCTACATATGGATGTGTGTTGAAGAACTCAAGGTGTCTCTTTAAAGCTGCCTTCTGATCTTCTTTGTTTGTGTACAGTTTCTTAATCGCCGGAATCATGGCGAAACACCATCCACCGTTCTGCATACGTTCATAGTTCCATGAACCCTGAAGGAAAGTAGAGCGGAGTGCAACAGATCGACGATCTTGTTTTGATAAAGTAATTTTTTCTTCTGCCATTTCTATACCCTCCTTACTTCTTAATAGTCATTTAAAATGTCATCGAGTGGATCACCAACATTTCCACCGCCACCGTTTCCGTTTCCACCTTTTTCAGATAAGTTGATGTAGATGAAAGCGATTGCAAGAGCGATTGCACCAAGTGCGATCAGTGTAAGGTCTGAAATAGCTGCCAGACAGAAACCGATTGCGAAGAATGGCCAAACTTCTTTTGTTGCGATCATGTTGATAACCATTGCATAACCAACGGCTACTACCATACCACCACCGATGGACATACCATCTGTTAACCATGCAGGCATAGACTGTAAGAAGTGCTGTACTGTTTCAGTAGGGATTGCAAGAAGACATGCTGCCGGGATTGCAATACGAAGTCCCTGTAAACAGATGGCAATGATGTGCCATAATTCAATACCCTTGAAGTTTGCTTTTTCAGCTTCAGCGTCCATACGGTGAACACATGCTACAGAAAGAGTACGAACAATCATTGTTAAGAATAAACCTGCTACAGCAAGAGGGATAGCTACAGCGATCGCTGTACTTACACCTTTTACTCCCTGTCCACCAAGAACAAGGATAATAGCAGATGCAACAGATGCTAAAGCAGCATCCGGTGCTACAGCAGCTCCGATGTTAGCCCATCCAAGAGCAATCATCTGAAGACTACCACCAAGAACAATACCTGCCTCGAGATTGCCTGTTACCAGACCAATCAATGTACATGCTACCAAAGGCTGATGGAACTGGAATTCATCAACAATACCTTCGATACCAGCGAGAAAGGCAACTATAACAACTAAAATCATTGAAATAATTGACATAACTTTTCCTCCTAATATTAATTGCTAAATACTATTTTGCTAATTCAGCTTTTGCTTTTTTAAGAATCTCATCCATGTTATCCTGAGAATCACTTGGAACTTTACGAACATCAAACTTAACGCCTAACTTCTTCAGTTCTTCAAAAGTCTCAATATCTTTTTCATCTAAAGATAATACTTTGCTGACTGCTACCTTGCCAACAGAGTGAGCCATAGAACCAATGTTAAGTTCCTTAATATCTACTCCACCTTTGATTGCTGCAAGAGCATCCTGCGGTGTTTCAAATAATAACAGAGCCTTTGTATTTCCAAAACGAGTATCCTTTGCTACCTGGATCATCTTGCTTACCGGAACTACATTTGCTTTTACCCCTGGAGGCGCTGCTTCACGAATCATACTCTTACGAAGATCATCATGCGCTACTCCATCAGATACAACGATAATTCTGTTTGGTCCTGTAGTCTTTGTCCATGCTGTTGCTACCTGTCCATGGAGCAGACGGGAATCGATACGTGCAAGCACATATTTGATCTTTCCATCTCCTACTACAGTTCCTTCCGGTAATGCACCCTTTGGCTGTCCATCGGAAACCGCTGCTGCTTTTTTCTCTTCCTTTGGCTCTAAGCTTTCCGGGTAAATTCTGACACCTTCTTTTGCACTTCCTGAAATCTGTACAGCAAGTTCCTGAGCTGTATCCATCATCATACGGGAAGCATAAGCGTCAATAAGCATCGGCAGGTTAAGACCGGCAACAATTGCCCATGTATCCTCATGACCTGCAATAAGACCATTTGCCTGATTAAATGGAGTTCCACCCCATAAATCAACGAGGATTAACACCTGCTGCGGATCTTCGAAAGATGCAACTGCTTCTTCCATTTTCTTTCTCACATCATCCGGTCCTTCATTTGGCTGCAGTGTTACGGCTGCCACGTTTGGCTGTTCCCCAAAAATCATGGAAGCAGACTGCTGAATACCGGTCGCAAAATTGCCATGGGTTGCGAGAATAATTCCTACCATGTTAACTTCACATCCTTTCCTCTCCTGTTAGAAATTATTAGTTACTCTATCTCAAAATATGAAACAGCTTTTGTCTGAAAACCTCATCTGGAAGATTCTTTTCCATCTGAAGTTTTTTAATACTCTCCTCTACATTCGGATCTGCCATTGTCCGGTAAAATGTATTAAAAAGCATTGGTTTTTCCCTGAGCACTTCTACGGATACCGCAAATAAAAATGCGCAGCTTACTTTAGAATCATCCCACAAAAGCGGCTGATTCATTCTTCCAATTACCAGTCTTGTATTTTGTACCATTGCCGGATTCCCATGTGGCAGGGCAATGTAATTAAGACTTGTGGAAGACATTTCCTCTCTGCTGAGGACAGACTGCATATATTCTTCCGTCACGAAATCTTCTTCCTGCAATGGCTGTACCATCACTCTTATGGCAGATTCCATATCCTTTTCTTCTATAGGAAGAATAATCGCTTCTAATATATTTAATTCCAATAAATGGTTTACCTGAATTTCTTTAATTCCTTCCTCAATCTTTCGCATCTCACGCTCTGAAAGAGCCATAGAGATATAAATGATTGGAAAGTCCGCTTTTAAAATGCGTTCAGTTGTCACAATGCAGTCACAATCTAAATGAGAAAGGGATTTAAATTCCTGTAAGGAATACATTCCTGTTACTTTCACGCCAACAAGCTTTCTCTCTATTTTCGACCGAATTATTCTTGCTGCCGCTGCTCCAAAATGGCAGACGATAATAATTTTTGTCTTTTCCCCTTCATCTTTCATTCTTTCGATTGCTGCCTGAAAATGAATGGCAAGATAGATAAGATCATTCTCCTTCATAGACAGATTATACATATCTGCGATGTAATCTGCCGCGATCGCTGCCATTTCAAATCCAAAGGGATACTGACGTTTCATTGACTTTACCATATACGCATCTGTTTCAATGTCCAAATGATTTCCTCTGAGAATCGTTGTATAAATATGAGAAGACAATCCCTCAATAAGATCTTCATCATTACAAAAATCCACACTGAGCCTCTCCGTAATTCCTTTAAGGATTTCCTGGATTGGATGTCTCATTTTCTCCATGATCTGATCCTGACAGGCAATTTTTTGTTTACGAAGCGATAACAGCAGCGTATACATATAGCGCAGTTCTTCTTTTGAATCGGGCAATCCAAATTCCTGACACCAGCCAGGAATCCATTCAAACAATCCGTCAAATTCCTGCGTATTAATGAAGTCTTCCTGTATCGCAGCCGGTCTTTCTGTATTCCCACTGTCTGCATGACGGGCAAGAAACAAAATATAAAGAAAAAGCTGCTGCAATGACTCATCAGTAAGCTGAAACCATTCTAACCCTTGAAGCTGTAAAACTGCTCCTCTCGTCCTCTCCATCTGCTTCCTCGTAAAATAATGAAACAGTGGAAAATGAAGATTGTCAAACTGCTCTAAAGCTACAATATAATCTTCTCCGAACAAATACGGAAACAGTATCTTAACAAATACTTCTCTTCTTTTGTTCTGGGATGCTGCATAGCGGATGCCATAATGCCGCTGTGCCTGGATGTCTTCCGGATACTTCTTCATAATTGATGCCAAATGCTTTTCTGCGTAAGACTTGCTTACCAGAAGCTCATCTGCAATTTCCTGTATCGTCAGAAAATTATCATGCAGTACCAGAAGTAAAAGGAATCTTCTTTCAAATTCCATCTCAAAGCGAGGGAGGCTCACACTCAGCACTTCCGCAAACTTTTCATGTCCCCTGACCATCAACTGATTACCGGAAACAAATCGGATATCCACTCCAAATTCTTTCAGGATTTCCGCCAGCTCTTTCAGTTGATTTTTCAGAGTCTTTACAGATACTCCCAGATATTCTGACATAGAATCCAGTTCGAGCACTTCATAATCTCTCAAATACTCTATTATCATCATATCCCGTCTTGTGAATCTCATGTTTACGAATCACTCCTCACTCATTAGAATTTTATCAGATCATTCAAAAATGTAAAACGCATAGTTTGACTTATTTTTGAACAAAAGATGTGCTTAACTTAAAATTTTATTTCATTTCCCTTGCAATTTCAATATTTTTATCTGCAATTCTGCTTTTTCTTAAATGCCAACACAATTGCTACAGATACGGCTGTACCTAAAATTACACTCAGCAAATACAGTGACATATAATTTGTCGCTTTAAATAAAGCAACAACCAGCCCTCCATGTGGAACTGCAGAAGTTACCCCACATGCTGCCGAAAAAGCTCCGGTAACTGCTGATCCTGCAATAATAGCCGGCAATACATGAATCGGATCGGACGCAGCAAAAGGAATCGCACCTTCACTAACTCCTATAATCCCCATAAATATCGTATAAAATCCTGCATTTTTTTCTTCTCTCGTAAACTTCTCTTTTCCGATAATCGCCGCTATTCCCATTGATAACGGAGCTACAGCTATAGAAGTAGACACAATTCCCATAATCTGAAGATTCCCCTGGGCTATAGACGTTACCCCGAAAAAGAAAGCCACCTTATTAACAGGTCCTCCCATGTCCACTCCTATCATCGCACCAAGCACGATGCCAAGTATAATTGCACTAGAAGGATTCGCCGCCAGTTGTGCCAGCATGGTATTTAGTATTTCCATCATCATTGCAACGGGTTTCCCAATCACAAAAATAAATAATACTGATACTGTTATCACTCCTGTAAGAGGAATAATAAATATTGGCATCATCGGTTTAAATTCCTTTACTACATGCCAGCCGTTCATCCATTTCACAAGATATCCGACAAAATAGCCGACAATAATACATCCAATAAAACCGGTCCCTGCCTTTGTTCCAAGAATCTCCGCATTCATTGCAACCATTGCTCCGGTCATCGCCGGGGCGAGTGCTGCTCTTCCTGCAATAGAAAATGCAATAAATCCCGCCAGGATTGGATACATCAATGTGAAGGCAAGTGTGCCAATCTGATGCACTTTATCCCATATTCCTAAAAAAATCACTTCTCCATCTGGTGAAGTCGTTGCTCCAAAAGATAAAGATAATGATACAAGCAACCCCCCGACAACCACAAACGGAATCATATAGGATGCACCATTCATAAGCTGCCCTAATATATCTGCAGATTCTTTTTTATCAGAATGCTCTATCATATTTCCGGTATTTTTAGCATTACTGTCTTTCATGGCACACTCTTGCGCAGCATCTGCGCCACCCATAATAAAATATTCTTCTTCTAGCCGTTCAAAAATATTCCCTGTATTTTTCAATAACGGTTTAATCCTCGTCTTAAATACTTTCTTACCATTAAAACGCTCTGGCTCATCAATACTGACATCTGCTGCTATGATCACATAGTCCGCTTTTGCGATTTCTTTTCTGGTAAGTTTATTCTCTGTTCCCTGTGAACCCTGTGTTTCCACCTTAATCTCATAACCAAACTTCGCCGCTGTCTTTTCTAAACGCTCCGCTGCCATATAGGTATGTGCAATTCCGGTCGGACACTTTGTAACTCCAACTATTTTCATACTTTTAAACTTTCTCTCTATAAATCCTCACTCAATAAATTTCAAATAGCATCTATAACTGTTCTATATATGCTATATATCTGATTTTATATATACTATATCTGAATCTGATCTGTGATTTAAAAAACAGACAGAAGATATTCATACATTTCCTCTGCATTTCTACACTTTCGAAACCTTTCGATAAACTCTTCACCCACAAGCTTTCTGGCAAGACGTGCGAGAAAAGAAAGGTATTTCTCCTGCCCGGTTTCCTCCGGTGCGATAATGGCAAAAGCAGTATCTACCGGCTTCCCATCAAAAGCATCCCATTCTATCGGATAGCGAAATCGTATCACTGCAAGCTGTACTTTGTTCGTTTCCTTTACAAGTGCATGCGGAATTGCAATTCCGTCTCCACATCCCGTAGAATCCCATTCTTCTCTCTTCCAAAATGCTTCTTCTAATGTACTCTCATCTAGTAACCTGTGTGTCGCACAGAGGCGACTGATTATTTTTATGGCCTCCTTCTTCGTTCCTGAAGGAACTATAATATTATCAAATATCTTTTCCCTTTTTATCAGTGTATCCAATTGATGTCCCTCTCATTTTTCTATTTTTTCTAATATACAATTATGCAATCCTTTCTTACATTAATAATTATATACCTTCCTCACCTCTATCAACCGTTGTTTTTTGTTTGTTTTCAGGAACAATTAGTTATTTTGCTTATAATAATTGTTTTCCCATCAATGCAATATAATCCATTTTATTCATAATGCCAAGAAAAAACGAAAAAAAACGGTTATTCTTGGCGAACTCATGCATAGACATTTTTATCGAAAATTGGTATACTTAAGCCAAGATGAGTGATACGATTTCATCTCGTCTCAACTATTCAATTAAATTATCCAATAGAGCAGTCACTCCTCCTCCTTCAATAGTGACTGCTCGCAAGAACACCGTTTCCTATCAGCCATCAGAACGGTGTTTTTTTGTATCATTTTTTTCAGAAGGCAGTAAATTGATCGTAAAATAATAGAAGTAAGTGAAGTATAGATAAGTATAGCATAGAAGCAAAAACAAAAAATGTTTTTTGCATGTCTTTGTTATCTTTTTCATATGATGGTAAAAAGATTTTAAGACAGGACTTTTATTATGAAAGATTACATTGAATTACGTGCGATTGAGGTAGGAAAATATATTATTGATTCTAAGGCTACCGTACGAAAGACTGCTATAAAATTCGGAGTTAGTAAATCGACTGTACATAAAGATCTTACAGAACGTCTCCCACAGATCGATCATCATCTCGCTGAAGAGGTGCGTGATATTTTAGATATCAATAAATCTGAGCGGCATATACGAGGGGGTATGGCTACCCGACAGAAATATCTGCTTTTACATCGGGTAAATTAACAGACATTTTTTATTAGCAGACATTTTCTTATAGAAAAACTTCTGTTTATTTTTGCTTTATTTCTACCGAAATTTTTAAATTCGAGCCAAACGTACGCAAGCGGCTCAATGCATAATTTCGGTCAATGTCAGCTAAAATAAACAGAAGTTTTCTCTCTTAATTATCCAATTGTTTCTGCAGGTACTCAAGCTTCTCACCTACTATATCAAAATGTCTCTGCATCGCAAAGCTTCCCGCTACAAAATCCTTCGCTACTAAAGAATCATAAATATTCCAGTGCGCTCGCCTTAACGCTTCTGCCTGTCTTGGATCTGCCATGATACGGACACGAAAATCTGAGATAAACCGATTCATCAATTCTGCGATCATTGATGAATATAATACGATCAGACGATTATGAGAAGCTGCAATCAGCTTGTTATGAAACTCCATATCAAGCCTTCCACTCTCTTTTGGATCTTCAACCTTATCCATCTTTATTAAAATCTGATGAAGCTGTTCAATTTCCTCTTCTGTTGCATTTTTAATCGCTAACCGTAATGCTACGGTTTCATATCCCATACGGATATCATATACTTCTGTATATTCAATCTTATGAAGCGCCATGACCATATTCATGAACTGTACCATATATTCCTGCGGTTCACAGCGGATATAGTTCCCGCTTCCCTGGCGACAATCAAGCAGTCCGTTAATTTCTAACATATGCATTACTTCACGAATGGAATTACGACTTACATCCAGCTTCTCTGCAATTTCTCTATACTTGAAGCCTGATACATACATGGCAAAGGGGACGCGATAGTCTTTTGGCAAAGCATTGACTACACGGTGAATTTCTTTTAAATCATAAGCACCTTCGGTAGAATCAAATCCACTTTCTTGCGAAAAGTTCAAGTGAAACAGATTGTCTGTCTGGTCAACAAAAGTCTGATCACGTACGGTCTTACGGTAATTATTAATAAATATATTGCGCATGATGGTATACATCCATCCTTTGAAATTTGTATCAGGGGTATATTTATCTTCATTATCTAATGCTTTTAATGATGTCTCCTGCAACAGGTCATTTGCTTCTTCTCTATCAGCTGTCAGTTTAAATGCGAAACGGAATAATTCCGATTGAACATTCAGTAAATGCTGTGTAAAGTCGACTGTCTTCATACCATTTTATTTTTAAGTTGTTATTTTTTCTGTTTTTAATTTCTGTTGCAATATTAACGACTTCTTGTAACAGAGATAACAGAAAAACTAACAACAAAAGGGGCAAAAACTGCCAAGTAACAGTTTTTACCCCCTAATATAACAGTTAACAGGTGGTTGAGAATTAACTTTTATGCACCTCCCTGACCGCCACCGGTACTACCGGAACCGCTTCCGCCACCTTTCAAATCATCATTATTGATACTACGAGCTGCTTTTTTCACCTGCGCTTTTAGCTCACCAAATCTCCAACTGATATTGATGCCATAATAGCGGTTGGGGGATTTACTCTTGCTCCACGAAATAAAAGTAGAAGTCGTAGTAGAATTATCATAAGTATTATATTTACTAAAGATATTAGACGCATTCATAGAGACCGTCAGGCGTTTCTCTTTCAAGAAAGAACGACTCAGGCTAAATCCATAGTAAGTATAAGATGAACCCTTTCCTTGTAATGAAATATAAGGAGTGCCTCCACCGCCATACACACTAAAACGAATATCCCACGGTAATGTCTGTTGTGCATTACCAAAGAAGTTACCTTGATAACCATGGTTACGAGCTGTGAACTCTTCATTATCACTCTTATAATCAGAGTAAGAGCCACTGGCATTGATAGAGATTCTTGTCTTAGAGCCCGGATTCCAGTTCATCCACAACGAAAGACGTGTGCGGTTTGTATGACCAATATTGCCATAGGTATTATTCTGTACACCGTTCTCCATAAATGAATAACGCTCAATACCATTATTTACAAACGAATAGTTCAAACTTAAGTTCATATTAAACTTTTGTGAGAAAGAACTGTAAGTCATTCCCACTGAATGAGACTTCTCACTATCCAAGTCAGGATTACCATAGCTGATGCTTGTCGGATTACTTGTATCTCTAAACGGATTCAAATACCAAATACTCGGACGACTGATTCGCATGTTATAATTTGCACGAATGGTTTTGGTAGGTGCAAGCTGATAAGTAAAGCTGGCCGAAGGAACTAAATCATCGAAATTACTGTCGAAGTTTCTGTCAGGCATATACTTATATTCCACATCCATAATAG
>OGYF01001884.1_pt1 | contig 16735 bp, 20 predicted proteins | sample 1576451 | NCBI WGS metagenome assembly OGYF01 (sample SAMEA3541505, study PRJEB24748) | human gut metagenome | biome: human gut; feature: human-associated habitat; material: faeces | place: China | collected 2012 | reverse complement strand
TGCGGATCTTCAGCAGATCGTCGTATGCCATCTCTTCACCTCACAGCAGGGACCGGTCCGGGATGGTGACTTTCTGCCCCGGGTAGATCAGATTGGCGTTTTTGATCCCGTTGTAGGACGCCAGCTTCCAGGCCAGTGTCCCGGTCCCATAGTACCGCCGGGCAATGCCCCACATGGTATCTCCCCGAACCACCGTATAGGTACTGGCGGCTTTCACCGCCTGGGGCTGTGCCCGTCCGGCGTTTCCGGTGTTCGCCTGCTCCGTAGTTTCCGCGGCCAGTTCCCGGTACTGGCGCATGGTCAGCGTCACATAGACGTCGCCGGTGCCGTCCTCCTCGCCGTAGCGCACAGGGGCCAGCAGGATGGGAAGGTTCACCGGCGTCTCCGTCACGATCAGCCGCAGTACGTCGCCGGAGAGGCTCCACCGCGTCAGGGTGTTCACGACCGTATAGGGGTCCCCGCTGTACCCGGACACGGTGTAGTTCCGGGCGGAGGAAGGCAGCAGGAACGTCTGCTGCTCGTTGAACAGCGCCTCCAGCCCCGGCAGATTCACCTGCCCGGTCTGGGCCATATCCAGCTGGGTGATGCTCCGCCCCGTCTCCACATGGAAGTCCGGCGGCGTCACCGGCATGGTCAGCTGTTCCCCGGTTTTGCTGTTGAGAAAAATAATTTCCACGCCTCATCCTCCATAGGCCAGGGCCCGGGCCTCGATCTCATCGGCCAGGCGCATGACGATCGCATCAATATCCGAATCCTGACGGACCGAGACCGGGCCGGTGATGGTCACGGACACCCCACCGGCTCCCGAGCTGCTTTGCCGCCGGGCTTCCTCGGCGGTGAGCACCCGCTCGCCCTGGTGCAGCATGGCAGGATACCCGTCATAAGGCACATATTTGAGCCCATAGGCATTGCTGTTTCCAGTGTCGGCGTTGTAGGAAATATCGCCCGGAAGCGATTCATACTCGACGTAATTGCCGCCGATGGCGGAGAGCAGGCCCTTGTTGTACCACTGCCCTTTTTCGTATCCGGCGTCCCAGTAATCCTGGTTGAGTGAGGTGTCATCCCGGATGCCGTCCACCAGGGCCTTTTCCATTGCCAGAAGCTCCTGAGCGCCGTCGCTGCCATTGTATTCGCTCATGCCCCGAACCTTGGCCTGCATGATGAGACGCCCCATCTCGGCAGCGTCGCCGGCCGCCTTGGCAGACTGGTATTCATCGGAGGCCATCATGGCGTCCACAGCGTCCCGGATGTATTGCTCCTTCTGGTTCTCCAGCTCCGCCTGCCAGGCACCGATGGCCCGGTTGGCCTCTTCCACAGCCTCACTGCTCTCCCCGGTGAGCCAGTCGATCTGTTCCTTCAAGCCCTCGTTGCGGGCTTTGGTGTATCCCTCGCCATAGGCCGCGTCGATCTCGGTCTGTGCGTCCTGCAGCGTCGAGGTAAGGCCGGAATATGTCCCGGCCATCTCCTCCATGGCCCCGCTGTACCGGGCCTCCATCCCCTGCTGGATGATGTCTGCCGCACTCTGGCCGCTGATCTGTCCCCAGGAAATCATGTCATAGATCTCTCCCTGGGTCTTATCCAGGGCCTCTCCCAGCATGCCGATGACATCCACGCCCCGGTCCTGGAAGATGTTGAGGTATTCCAGCGTGGCCTTTCCGCTGCTGTTCATCCGGCTCATGGCCTGGGCCATCTCCGTCATGTCCGATGCCGTCACGCCCACGGCGCTGCCGGCATCGCCGATGGCCGTCATCAGCTCCAGCATCCGATCCGGCGCATCCCCAAATCCGGTGGCCAGCGCTCGGGACATGGCGGTCAGGTCGCCGTATTCCATGGGGGTTTCCGCCGCCAGGGTCCGCAGGTCGCTGAGGTACTGCTCCCCCACGCCCTCTCCCAGCAGCCGATCAAACGCGATGGCGTCCAGCTCCCGCTGGGCCGCCGTCTCAGTGCCGGAGGCAATGCCGCTCTCCAGCTCGCTCAGCGCGTTTTCCGCCGAGTCCTGGACATAGCTCTTGAAGGCGTCATCCCGCTGCTCAAAAACCTGGGTGCTGCCGCTGATAAGGCCGGCTGTGCCGCCAATCAGCGCGCCGATGGCTGCGCCGGGGAGGCCGGCGATGGCGCCTGCGGATGCGCCGGAAACCACGCCGGAAAGCGTGCTGTTGAGGAACGTTGCCATAGGCTGGCCCACGGCGCTTTCGAGTCCGACGGTAGCTGCCCCGGTCAGGCTGGACCCCAGCTCCCGGAATATTCCGGAGGTCGCCAGGGCGCCGCCCAGGTCTTTTCCGAACACAGTGGACAAAAATCCGCCGCTTCCGCTGGATCCATCGTCCAGCTTGCGGACCTGGTCATATGTCTCCCGCATGGCCTTCTGGGTCTTTTTTGCCTCATCAGAGTAGGTCTTAGCGGAATCCGTCAGGGCCTGGTACTCTTCCCGCAGCTGCTGAAAGCGGACACGATCGGCCTCATCTCCGGTTTCCTTGAAGGCTTTTGCCGCTTCATCCATGGACCGCTTCACATCCAGCGCCTCAGCCGCCGTTTTGGCGGCCTGCTGGTTGAAGTCGGCATAACGCTTTCCCAGGGCATCTGCCCGGTTCTGCAGCACTTCAAATTCCTTGGAGACACCCTTGGACGTGCTGGCAATACTCTTGAGTTTTCCGCTGATGTCATCGTTCATTTTCATCACGATGGAGATCGAATCCGCCATAGGCGCCTCCTTCTGCATTGACGGGGATCAGACGCTCATGCTATAATAGGTAAAAAGAAACACATTCCAGGGAGGAGATGAGAAAGCATGTTTGCGTTGACCATGATCCTGTTGGTTATCTCGCTGATATGCGCCCCGATCGGCCTGATGAAGTTCCCCTGGGGGGTAAGAACCTTCCGGGAGATGTCTCCCGCGCAGCGCTCCCGCTTTTGGGAAAGCACAGCGATCATCATGATTCCCCTGACGTTGACTGCCCTTTCCACGTTTGGGATGATCGCTTCGATTTCGTAATTTGTATCTTGCTTACCACCCCGCCTCTCGGCGGGGTGGTCGTTATTTTTGGCCCCAGTTTGGCCAGAAGGGCCATTTCTCCGCTTCAAAGGCGGAAAACTCCCGGATCAGCTCCTGCCAGGCATCCCGGCGGGTGTACAGGTCCTGCAGATCCGCCGCCGTCCAGTTGTGGACGTGGAACAGATAAAACAGGATCGTCAGCTCCGGATCGCTCCCCGCCTCTAGGCGTTTTTTACATCACGCAGCGTATCGCGCAGATACCCGGAGAGCTTCTGGATCTTCGCGTAAAGCTCATCGATCTCCCCGCTCATGAGTTTTGCCTTGATGGCGTCCGGCGGCGTGACGATCCCCTTTCCATGGTCCATCAGCCGGCTATCCTTCCAGCTGGGGTCCACGCAGCCGTACAGGACGGCATAGAGCGCCTGCTCTCCCCGGGGCTTATCCTGGATCTCCCGGACCTTGTCAAAGGGCAGGGCCCGCAGGGTAAAGATCACCGGCTTCCCGGCCTCCTGGGAGAGCCGGGGGACTTCCACCTTCTGCTCCGGCAGATTCTTCCGCATATCCGGCAAATCGGCCCCCAGCAGAATGTCCAGCGTACTCATCTTCTCAACACATTCCATGCCTTACGCCTCCACTTTGTCCAGATACTCCACGCCGGTGGCCTGGAAGGGGATGGTGATGCTGCCAGACTTGGCTGCTGCCCAGTCCATCAGCGTCTGCTCATCGTAGCTGACGCCGTAGGCGGCCACCCGCTCCGCGCCGTAGGCGTCGGGGTCTGCCAGCTTGCCCACCAGAGTCTTGCGCAGATCCCGGCCGGCCAATGCGGCGGTCACAGCATCCGCCCCACGGGTGTACACCTTGTGGAGGGTCATGGATCCGGTGATCTTCACGCCGATGAGCTTCCGGTCCTCCGCCATCTGCTTGCAGAGGTTCAGTGTATCGAAGTTGTTGGTGACCTTCAGCTGGAAGGCGGAGACCTCCGCGATCTCCGTTCCGTCCTCCCAGATCTGGCCAAAGGTCCCGTTCATCACACGCGATGCGCGTTCCAAAGCCATAATGTGCCTCCTTTTAGAGATAGATGTCCACGGCCACGTCCTCCATGGCGTCGATGGGCGTCACAAAGAGCTGCAGGAATACATGGGTGCCGGTGTTGGCCTCCTTGATCTCCTGCTCGCTCATGTCCACGGTGGATACGCCCTGCTCCTGGAGCCAGGCGTCCTGGGCGTCCACGTCGATACCCACCGTAAAGTCGTCCTCGATGAGGCCGTCTTTTGCCAGGGCCTGCAGGTAAACGGAGATGGCCGTCACCAGCTGGAGCTTGTTGTCGTAGCTGTTGGAGACCTTGCCGATGTAGTTGTCCTGGATGGTCAGCCGGATGTCCTGCTGGATCATGTCCAGGATCTCCACGATCTTGATCTTCTTCCACACGTCGCTGCGGCCGGTGACGGTAGTCAGGGAATTGACGCCGCGGCCGCACTTGACCTTCTCGCCGTCGTGGAAAAGGACCAGCTTGCCGGCGCCCACTGCCTCATTCAGCTCCTTCAGCATCTTACGGTCAATATCCTCTACCTCCGGCAGCGCCGCATAAGTAACGGCCTGGGTCATGGGTGTTCCGGCGATCAGGCCGGCGATCCGCCCACAGTATCCGGCAGCGGTAAAGGTATCTCCACCCACCAGAATGCCGGAGGCGGAGAAGTCCACGACGGCCTCGCTGTCCGCCGCCAGATCCGGCAGCACCGCCTTGTAGATGGCGTAGTTGTCGCTGCGCTGATTGACCAGCCAGGTCTTGATAGCGCCGGCTTCCTCCGGACTCAGATCATCCGGCCCCGCCAGATAGTCAAACTTCTGAGTGGCCAGCCAGGTAAGCACCGGACTCTCCGCCGTGACGGTGTCACCGGCCCCCATGACATACAGCAGCACCTTCTTGGGGGGATTCACATTCCCCAGGAAGACTCGCCGGATGGCGGCCTGATTGGCGGTCCCCAGCGTCTGGGGGATCTGCGCTGCGGAGGTCAGGGTATAGGTCTTGGCCTCCTCATCCGCCACGGCGTCCCGGATCAAAAAGGCCACAATGCCTTTCTGACTTCTGGTCACTGCGGTGCTGGCCCGCTGCTTGAACGCCACGGTCAGGGTGGGCATAGTCAAATTGCTCATGATTTACAATTCCTCCTCACTTGTGATGGCTCTTGTCGTCATATCCTGCATGACCGGCAGCAGCTCCGCCGGCTGGAAGTCCGCCCGGTCCACGGTCAGCGTCAGTGTCAGGTGGACCTCCACCGCGTCATATAAGCCGCTGTCTGCCCAGCAGGCGGCCACCTTCAGCGCCCGGTCCCCCACCTTCACATAGCCGCTGCCCAGCATCCCCAGGATCATCATGCCCCGGATGTCCAGGGTGGGAAGATGGGAGGCGTGCACCTCGTCGGTCTCCACAAACGTTGTGATCTTATACTGATAGCGCAGGCTCACCGCCGCCATGCCCAGGCTTTGGGGATCCAGGTCCGTCCGCTCCAGCTCCAGCAGATTGCTGGGGCGCTGGAACCCCCGGGGCGTGAGGTTGTCATAGACAGGCTCTCCCGGAAACGTCTCCGCCAGCTTCTGATGGAGTGCCGCCAGGATCATATCGGGTGTAATGGTCATCGTCTCATCCCTTCGCTAGGTAGTCTGCAAAAAGATCGGTCAGCTGGTCCATGGCCCGGTTGGCTTCCTCCAGGGCGATCTTCCCTGCGTCCTGCTCTGCCCAGCTGTAAAACATCCGTCCTGGGACGTATGTCTTGTGACTGGAGATCCTGGGCACATAGCGCCGGGTCCGGCCGCTGGGTGTTGGGATCCCATGGCCCCGCTCCAGGTAGCGCGTCACGTCTTTGGACGTTGTCTTTTCCCCGGAACGGGTCACCTGGACGGTTTCATTCGGTGACGGCGAAACGGCCACATAGCCGCCTTTGCTGCCCATACGCATCTCCTGCCAGCGGGCCACCCGGCCCTGCGGATCGTTGACGCCTCTGCGGGAAATCTGCCCCCGGACCTCCTGCAGCACGGCCTTTCCCATGGCTTCCAAGGCTTCCCGTTTGAGGTCTGGAATTCTCTGGATGGCCTCGTCCCAGAAGCGCCAGAAAAAATCCCACTCGCTCTTGTCAAAGACGCTGCGTGCCATCAGCAATCCTCCACTCTTCGGATCTCATACTCGTTTTTATAGGCATCCAGCAGGTGCGGGATCCGCACCCGGTAAAACGCCTCGCCCACCGTGACCCAGCTGCCGGGATCCAGGGAAATCACCTTGGGCGTCACCAGCACATAGTCGGTAGTCACTTCGGCGTGGAGATCCGGCTCCTCGTGCTTGACATACTTCTCCGTCAGGATGCCGGGGAAACTGCATCCGGGAGGATCCAGATCCGCATCCTTCCGGCATGTCCTCACTTCCACCAGCGCCGCCTTTACCGTCAGATACCCGGGATGGTCATGGGGCAGGATCGCAGTCAAGAAACAGTGCTGATCGTGCCAGGAAAACGCCTGATGCAAAGAGAGCTCCCGATTCCGCCGCACGGTAAAGGTCACGCCTCTGGCGCCGATCCCCACGGAGGAAAACAAATTGTTGCGGGTGTCCAGTTCTACGTCGGCCCAGAGCCTCCGGGTTTCGGTCCACTGGTATTGATTGTCGTCCTCTTGGAATTGGAGCGCCAAGACCCCGATCCGCTCCCGAAGATCTCCCGCGCTGATACTTGCCATGTTGATTTCCTCCTAAGCCCCGCCCGGATCGATTCCGGGCGGGGCCATGCTCATGTGTCCGATTCGGACACCGCCGGCTCCGTCAGCTTCAGCTGAGTCAGCATCCGGCGAAACATCGGGTTATCGGATACGATGGTACCGGGGATGGTCACGTCCCGCCGGTCGTACCCGTCCAACACCAGATAGTTGACGCACAGGTCATACTGGGCCCGCCGGGGCGTGTCTTCCTTGGGTTCCGAGACCCCGGCCTGCTCCATATAGCTCACCGCCGCATTATAGAGCCCCTGGAGGAGGAGTTCCTCCCCCTCCTCCAGGGCGTCGATGCGGCAATAGGCCATCAGGCGGCTCTTCACCGCATCATTCCAGCCCATACTCAGCCGTTGGCGGGCAGCGTGGCCACCACAAATCCCTTGTCCACGATCAGGTTGCCGCCCACCATGGCATCGCCCAGGACAGTCAGCATCCGCTCCACGGCCTTGACGCTCTCGTCCACCCGGACGGTGTAGTCACCGAAGAGGCCCAGCTCGTAGTTCTGGGGATCACCGTACACCATGGTCTGGATGGCGGAGGAGCCCTTGGTGGACTCAGACAGAGCGGTCAGCTGCTTGGAGATGGAGTAAGGCACGATGATGCCGCCATCCCGGATGGTGCCGATATTGGGGTTTGCGGCGTCGGGCACAATGTCGAAGAGCCGTCTCTTTTCGTTGGTGCCCCGGATCTTGCCCAGAGCCTGAAGGTCCTTTTTGTTGAGGTACAGCCGGCAGTTGCCGCCCAGCTCTTCATCGCCGCCGTAGGCAAACATCAGCTCAGTCAGCAAGTTCTCGTCCACCGCTTCCACTTCCAGGGTGGCAAAGATGTTGCTGCCCGCCATGTTCTTGGCGGTCTTGATGCCGAACATATCATTGGTGGACTGCCCGTCGCCGTTGAAGATCATCTTCACCGAGTCCCGTCGCATGGACCGCATGGCCATGTTGAACACCTTGGCGTAGTAGTTGGCGGGGGTCAGTCGGGAGATATTGCGATCCACATAGCTGGTTGTAGTCAGCTCATAGGGGCTGATCTTGGCCACGCCGAAAGTGGGGTCATCGGAAGCAGTCCGGGCAGTGCCGGCAGCAGTGCTCACCTTGGCGCCCTTTGCGTCAGGCTCGGAGATCACATAGGGCTCCAGGTACGCGGCCATACCGGTGAGGTCCTGGACATATACCTGGTCAATAATGGCGCCCACGCCGTAGCCCAGGGCGTCCCGGATGTTGCTGCCAGCGCCAGTGGGCTGGGCCAGAGTGCCAGTGGCCAGAGTAACCGACTTTTCCACCTGTCTGGGGACAAACAGGGCCTTGGCCACTTCCAGGGGGGAGAATTTCACCTCCAGGCCTTTCATCAGCTGATTGCCCCGCTCTTCGGCCTTGTCCTTCTCCTCGGCCAGGTCGGGAGCTTTTTCCATAAACTTCCGGTCCTGCTCCCGGACCAGATCCTCCAGGTCCTTAATTTCCACGTTCATGTTGGAGACCTTCTCCATCTCGGCGCGGTATTCCTCCCGCTTGCCTTCCTTGAGCAGGGCCTCGGCGCCCTCCAGCAGGGTAGAGCGCTGCTGCTTCAGATCAATCAGTTTCCGTCTCATAGTGTCCTCCTCAAAATCTCATTTTTTCCAGCTCCAGCAGGGCCTCGTCCTGCCAGGCCATATCTGCACCGGGCTCCGTGCCCGCAGGATCACTTTTGGGGCCGTCCGGGCCTCCGTAGCGCTTGACTACGCCCGCCGCCGGCTGGGCGGGCACCGGCAGCAACGACACTTCGTAGGCATCCTCTGCGCCATCCAGCTCAATGTAGCAGAGCTGTCCGTCATACTCCGCACCTTTGACGTGCTCACACCAGGTGGTGCGGCGATCCGCCCCGCAGATAGAGCAAATCGCCCGCTCGGTCAGGACACCCACGCTGCACTCCCGCAGCAGTCCCGCCTCGATGGCAGCGATGGTGTCTCCGTTCCCCTGGAGTCGGGGCATATAGCACCGCAGCACCAGTTGCTCACCGCCCTCTACACCGGGCATAGGCTCCACCCCGGCCGCATACACCCGGGCGGTCTGGCTTTCGGCGCTCCACTTGTGGTCCATCAGCACCGGCCGGCCCACGAAGAGTTCCGCGAACCCTGCCAGCGTGTTCTCCGTGAACCGTTCGATGTCACGGTCCACCTGGTTGTTGCAGGCCGCCAGGCGGAAGCAAAAGACCTCCTCCGCCGCGAGAGGCCGCAGAGCCTGGGCATTGATGAGGGCCAGCTCGCCCTCGTCCAGGTTCATGTTGATGCTCATTTCCGCGCCCACGATGGCGGCCACCAGCACGAAGGTCATCACCGTGGTCACACCCTCGCGCCGCTTCCACAGCGCGCTGATGCGGATGAGTCCGAAGGCCAGCAGCGTAGTGATCGCCACCGGAATGCCCGGCACCAGCAGCACCCCCAGCAGCGAGCGCACATAGAAATCCGCCCCCATGCCCATTTCTACGCCATAGCGGACGAGCAGCGGCAGGCATACCAGTACTGTCAGGCCAGCCTCGCCGGCCAGCACGGTAGCGAGCTTGGCCATGAGCACGCCGTGCGAGGGGATGGGCAGCGCGCCCACGAAGGCGCAGTCCCGGCCGAAGAACAGCAGGCTGATCACATAAAAGAAGCTGTAGATCAGCGTCATCAGCGTACAGGCCAGGAATGCCAGGGCAATGACGGCCTGGGGCTCGCCCATGGCCCTGGCCTGGTCATACATCAGCATTTCAAAAATGATCGCCATGCCGTAGAGAATCACGAACAGCAGCGCCATTCCGGCCCAGCCGAGCAGGGCCTTCCACGCCGCCTGCCCCTCGCGCCGGCGACTGCCGGGACGAAGCGCCATCAGGCGGTCGCGCATGAGCAGCTTCCAATAGGCCAGCATGGCTCATTCCCCCTTCTTTTCCACCAGTTCCAGAAAGACTTCCTCCAGGCTGGAATCGCCGCCGTGGCGAAGCTCGTCTAGCGTGCCGCGGGCGATGAGCCTGCCGCGCTTGATGATGCCGATTTCGTCGCAAAGGCGCTCGGCCACATCCAGCACATGGGTGGAGAAAAACACCGTGCGTCCGCTGTCGGCATGACGGCGCATCTCCTCCTTGAGCATGAACACGCTCTGCGGGTCCAGCCCCACCATCGGCTCGTCCAGCACCCAGATGCTGGGCTCGTGAATGAGCGCGCCGGTGATGGCCAGCTTCTGCTTCATGCCGCGGGAATAGCCTCGAATTTGCTGGCACGCCGCATCCTCCAGCTCAAACAGCGACAGGTACTTTTCGATATGACGCTTGCGGCTTGCGGCGTCCACGCCGTAGATATCCGCCATGAAATTGAGATAATCCATGCCGGTCAGGCGCTCATACATATCGAAGGAATCCGGCACGTAGCCAAAGCTGCGCTTGGCCGCGATGGGATCGCGCGCCATGTCGATGCCGTTGAGCACCACGCGCCCGCTGTCAGGCGTGAGAATGCCGGTCAGCAGCTTGATGGTGGTGGTTTTGCCCGCCCCGTTGGGGCCGATAAAGCCGAACACCTTTCCTTCCTCTATTTTCATATCCAGGCCATCCACGGCCTTCACCTTGCCCCCCGCGTAGGTCTTGGTCACATTTTCAAACTGGATCATGGTTTTCCATTCCTCCTGTAAGGATTTTTCCGGTTTGCAGGCACAGTATAACGCCTCTCGCGACGAAAGGAAAGTGGAAAATGCACGTTTTCCGCTTCCCCGCCGCTTAAAGCCGCGCCTTTTTGACTGAACGTCTGTTTCTGCCTGCGTGCAGTGCATGCATATCATGAAACTCTTTGCGTCTTCTTAGCAATCCGCCATTTTCCGAAGTTTCCCCATTCTGATCCAGGTGTTTGCCAGAAAGACAATCCGCATGGTTTTTCAATAAAAAATCCGTGTATTCTTCACACCTGCTTGACAAAACGTCCATTTCCGTTACAATATTATATATAGTAGGAAAGAAGGCGATGTCATGAAGATACAGCCGGCGGTGCGTACAGAAACCGTCAGGATTGCGATGGGCACGGCGTTTTTTTCCCTTGTAATGCTGCTGGTGTTCGCACTGCTGGGCCGGCTGGACGTGACGGTCGTTCTGGGGACGCTATGGGGCGCAGGCGCGGCGATCCTCAACTTTTTTTTGATGGCGTTAAGCGTGCAGCGCGCCGCCGAAAGTATGAACGGCGTCACGCTTCCGCCGGAGCCGCTGGATGAAAACGGCGACCCCGATCCGGATGCTCCGCCTCAGCCTCCCGCGCCGGAGGTGCAGCGCGCCAAGCACCGTATGCAGCTGTCCTACACGGGACGGATGCTGCTGCTGGTGGGCGTGGCCATCGTGGCGCTGACCGCGCCGTGCTTCCACCCGGTGGCGGCGGCGCTTGCGCTGCTCTTTCCACGCCTGGTGATCTTTTTACGAGGATTTGTCAAGCCAAAGAACAAGGAGGCCTGAATGCCGATGAAACGGGACGTGAAGGCGCGCGTGATCGATTGGCTGCTGGTAGCGATGATCGTGGCGCCTTTTGTATTCAGCATGACCCTGAAGGTTCTTTTCAAGCCTGCGTCGGAGGGAATTTCCATCACGGGCGCGCAGGTGTATTTTACCATTCCCATGCCGGTGATGGATCTGCCCATCACGGAATCGCAGGTCAATTCCCTGATGGTGGTCCTCTCCATTTTGGGGCTGTGCCTGTACCTGACCCATGGCATTTCCGTGGCGCCCCATTCCAAGCGCCAGATCGTGGCTGAGTGGATTGTGGAAAAGGTGCAGAACCTGGTGAACAGCAACATGGGCGCGTATTTTTCCGCCTTTGCGCCGTTTATAGCCGGTATCATGTTTATCTCGGCGTTTTCCAGCCTGTCCAGCCTTTTGGGCCTGTTCCCGCCCACGTCGGATATGAACATTGTAGCCGGATGGGCCATACTGGTGTTCGTCCTTATTACCCATTACAAACTCAAGGGCGGCCTGCTGCCCTATGTGAAGGGATTCTTTGAACCGGTGTTCATCTTCGCGCCCTTCAACATTATCGGTGAGGTGGCCACCCCGGTTTCGATGTCCTTCCGTCATTATGGCAACGTTCTGTCGGGGATGGTCATCTCTACTTTGGTGGCCTATGCCCTGCAAACCCTCAGCCACAAGCTGCTGGGCTGGCTGCCCGGCGTGCTGGGACAGTTCCCCTTTCTGCAGGTAGGCCTGCCGGCCATCCTGTCCCTGTACCTCGATATCTTCAGCGGGTTGATGCAAGCATTTATATTTGCCCTGCTCACCACAATCTACATATCCACAGGTTTCCCGCAGGAGGAATATGAACGGCGCAAGGCAAAGCGCAAAAAAGCTTTGCATACCGCATAAACAATCACTACATTCAAGGAGGACTCTGACATGCTCGAACTCGCCATTGGTATCATCCTTGCCGGCTGCGGCATTGGCGCCGGCCTTGCCCTGATTGCAGGTATCGGCCCTGGTATCGGTGAAGGCAACGCTGCCGCCAAAGCCTGCGAAGCCATCGGTCGCCAGCCCGAGAGCAAAAGCGACGTAACTTCTACCATGATTTTGGGTTGTGCCATCGCGGAAACCACCGGTCTTTATGGTCTGGTCGTCGGCATCCTGCTCATCTTCGTCGCACCCAATATGTTTGTCAACATTTTGCTCAACGCCATCAAATAATGCCCGAGCGCGGCGATAGAGAGAGGCCGAACCAATGAGCGTGCAATCTTTAGATATCATTTCCGTCAATCTATGGCAAATCCTCATCTCTCTTGCCAATCTGCTGATTATCACCTTTGTTCTCAAGCGCTTCCTGTTCAAACGCGTTCAGGCGGTCCTCACGGCCCGTCAGGAGCAGGTGAGCAAAATTTACGGCGAGGCGGAGGAAAGCCGCAACGCCGCAGTCAGCATGAAGCAGGAGTATGAGGCGCGCCTGGCCTCCGCCCGCGAGGAAGCGGACGGGCTGGTGCGCACGGCTGTCGTGACGGCCCAGCGCAAGGGCGATCAGATTCTCGCCGAAGCGTCCGGTCAGGCCAGCCGACTCAAGCAGAAGGCCGAAGAGGAAATCGCCATGGAGCGCAGGCAGATGCTTACCGGCGTCCGGAAGGAAATTTCCGATCTGGCCGTGGGCATCGCCTCCAAGGTGGTCGAGCGTGAAATCCAGCCGAAGGATCACGAGGCCTTTGTGGACGAATTTATCAGGAACGTGGGTGACGAAGCATGACCGATCTGGCGGAGGAATACGGTAAAGGCCTGTATGATCTGACCGAGGAGGAGCATGTCTCTGAGGATGTGCTTGCGCAGCTTCGCGTGCTCGAGGGGCTTTTCCGCGATCAGCCGGATTTTATCCGCCTGCTTTGCAACATGTCGCTTGCAAAGGAAGAGCGCACCGCCATTCTGGACGGCGCGCTGCGCGGCCAGGTGCACCCCTACGTGTTGAATTTTCTCAAAATCCTGTGCGAGCGCGGAGCGCTGCACGAATTTGAGGGCTGCGTAAGCGCCTTCACCGCGCTGTACAACCAGGCGCACGGCATCGTTGAGGCCAGTGTGACGACGGGCGTTCCCCTGGAGGCTGAGCAGCGCACCCGTTTGATCGACAAGCTGTCCGCCATGACGGGCAAGCGGATCGTGCTTTCCGAAAAGGTGGACCCCGGCGTGGTGGGCGGCGTTATGCTGGAGATGAACGGCAAGCGCTACGACAACACGCTGCGCCACCGGCTGGAAGCCATCCACGCCGCCCTGACAGCGGAGGCGTGAGCCATGGCCTCATCTACTGAAAGCTGGTGATACAATGCAGTTGAAACCCGAAGAGATCTCCAAGCTCATCAAAGAGCAGATCAAGCATTATGAAAACCGCATCGCGCAGGATGATACCGGCACCACCATCATGATCGGCGACGGCATCGCGCGCGTGAGCGGTCTGGACAAGTGCATGGCCAACGAGCTGGTGCAGTTTCCCAACGGCGCCTACGGCATGGCCCTGAACCTGGAAGAAAACAGCATCGCCGTGGTTATGCTGGGCGACGACGAGGACATCAAGGAAGGCGACGTGGTCAAGCGCACGGGCCAGGTGGTTTCGGTGCCCGTAGGCGAAGGCCTGATTGGCCGCGTGGTCAACGCCCTGGGCCAGCCCGTGGACGGCAAAGGCCCCGTGGACGCGAAGGAGCACCGCCCCATCGAGCGCAACGCGCCCGGTATCATCGAGCGCAAGGGCGTGAGCGTGCCGCTGCAGACCGGCATCAAGGCCATCGACAGCATGATTCCCATCGGCCGCGGCCAGCGCGAGCTGATCATCGGCGACCGCCAGACCGGTAAAACCGTCATCGCTCTGGATACCATCATCAATCAGAAGGGTAAGGACGTCATTTGCATTTATGTGGCCATCGGACAGAAATGCTCCACCGTGGCGCAGTTGGTGGACACCCTGACGGCCGCCGGCGCGATGGACTATACCATCGTGGTCAGCGCCACCGCGTCCGAGCTTTCCCCGCTGCAGTACATCGCGCCCTATTCCGGCTGCGCCATGGCCGAATACTTCATGGATCAGGGCAAGGACGTGCTGATCGTCTACGATGACCTGAGCAAGCACGCGGTCGCCTACCGCGCCCTGTCGCTGCTGATTCGCCGTCCTCCGGGACGCGAAGCCTACCCCGGCGACGTGTTCTATCTGCACAGCCGTCTTTTGGAGCGCGCTGCGCGGCTGGACCCCGCGCACGGCGGCGGCTCCATCACGGCCCTGCCCATCATCGAGACGCAGGCCGGCGACGTATCCGCCTACATCCCCACGAACGTCATCTCCATCACCGACGGTCAGATCTTCCTGCTTACCGAGCTGTTCCACTCCGGCGTCATGCCCGCCGTGGACCCCGGCATCTCCGTCAGCCGCGTGGGCGGCAATGCGCAGATCAAGGCCATGAAGAAGGTCGCCGGCAGCCTCAAGCTCCTCTACAGCCAGTACCGCGAATTGCAGGGCTTTGCGCAGTTCGGCTCCGACCTGGACGCCGACACCAAGGCCCGCCTGGCCCAGGGCGAGCGCATCGTGGAGGTGCTCAAGCAAAACCGCAGCCATCCCATCGCCGTGGAGGATCAGGTGTGCATCTTCTACGCCGTGACCCGCGGCTTCCTCAAGGATGTTGAGGTCAACGACGTGGCCGAATATGAGGACGGCCTTTACGAGCGCATGTCCGCCCAGCATGCGGACGTGCTGGAAGCCATCCGCACCACCGGCGATCTGACCAAGGAGACCGAGGAGGCCCTTCGCGCCGCCCTGGACGCCTACACGAAGGATTTTCTCAAAAGCAAAAAGTAAGTAAGGAGGTTTCGCCATGGCCGGAGCGTCCATGAAAGACATCAAGCTGCGCATCCGAAGCGTGGAAAGCACCATGCAGATCACCAAGGCCATGCAGCTTGTGGCGACCTCCAAACTGCGCCGCGCCAAGGAGCGCATGGAAAACAGCAAGCCCTACACCCGCATCTCCACCGCCGCCATCTCGGCTGCGGTGGCCTGCTGCGACGATCCCTCCGTTCCCTATGTCACCCCCCGCGGAGGAAAGGGCCGCTGCTATGTGCTCATCGCGGGCGACCGCGGGCTGGCCGGCGGCTACAACGCCAACCTGTTCAAGGCCTTCAGCGCCCACGCCGAAGGCGCGGACGTCTGCGTGCTGCCCCTGGGGCGCAAGGCCATCGAGCGGTGCCATCGCCTGGGCCTGGCTACGCTGACCGACGACTACCCCCGTGTTGAAGGCATGTCGGTAGGCACGTGCTATCATCTGGCCCGGCTCTTGCTGGACGGTTACGACGCAGAGCGGTATGACGAGCTTTGGCTGGTCTACACCAACTTCGTCAGCATGATGACCCAGGAGGTCGTGATCGAGCAGCTTCTGCCCGTGCAGCGTCCGCCGGAGGATGCGCCTCATACGCTGGTTTCCACCGTGTACGAGCTGCCTCCCGCCGAAACGCTGGCCCATGTGCTGCCCGACTTTTTGGCCGGCAGGCTCTACAGCGCCCTGTGCGACGCCTTCGCCAGCGAGGTGGCGGCGCGCCGCAGCGCCATGGATTCCGCCACCAAGAACGCCGGAGAGATGATCTCCGACCTCAGGCTCAGGTACAACCGGGCCCGTCAGGGCGCCATCACCCAGGAGATCACGGAAATCGTGGCTGGCGCGGAGCACTGACGCGTCAGGAAAGGAGTTTTACCATCGTGAGCACGAAAAACATCGGCAAGGTGGTTCAGGTCATCGGCCCGGTGCTGGACATCCGCTTCCAGGACGGCCAGCTGCCCGAACTGCTTTCCGCCATTGAAATCCAAAACGGCGACCGCAAGATCGTGGCCGAGGTGGCGCAGCACATTGGCGACAACGTGGCCCGCTGCGTCTCCATGAACGCCACCGACGGCATGGTGCGCGGCCTGGACGCCGTGGACACCGGCGGCCCTATCACCGTGCCCGTGGGCGACAAGTGCCTGGGCCGCATCTTTAACCTGCTGGGCCAGCCCATCGACGAGAAGCCCGCGCCCGAAGATGTGGAGCGTTGGCCTATTCACCGTCAGCCCCCCAGCTTTGAGGAGCAGGAAACCTCCACCGAGATTCTGGAAACCGGCATCAAGGTGGTGGACCTGATCGCCCCCTATGCCAAAGGCGGCAAGGTCGGCCTGTTCGGCGGCGCGGGCGTGGGCAAGACGGTGCTGATCATGGAGCTGATCAACAACGTCGCCAAGCAGCACGGCGGCCTGTCCGTATTTGCCGGCGTGGGCGAACGCACCCGCGAGGGCAACGACCTGTACAACGAGATGCAGGAAAGCGGCGTTATCAACAAGACCGCGCTGGTCTACGGCCAGATGAACGAGCCGCCGGGAGCCCGTATGCGCGTGGCGCTGTCCGGACTTACGATGGCGGAATATTTCCGCGACCGTGAGAATCAGGACGTGCTGCTCTTCATCGACAACATCTTCCGCTTCACCCAGGCGGGCAGCGAGGTATCGGCGCTGCTGGGCCGCATGCCCAGCGCCGTGGGCTA